>Ga0066836_10002239_pt1 | contig 10312 bp, 11 predicted proteins | sample ETNtaG_18_FD_71568 | JGI IMG/M metagenome (GOLD analysis project Ga0066836, IMG submission 71568) | Marine microbial and viral communities from oxygen minimum zone, Eastern Pacific Ocean - ETNP201302SV91 | ecosystem: Environmental > Aquatic > Marine > Oceanic | place: Pacific Ocean: Eastern...
TAAAAGTGTCTTTAGATAATTCCTCGAAATTACTCACACGGGAGAGAATTTCTTAATCTATCTAAATATTTCTAACAAAATGAATGAGTAACTTAGTGTGATAAATTCTAAATTCAAGAGGATTATTGTTCATTTAACATGAAAAATGAAGAAAATCTGGCCTATTTTTTGAATGAGGCAAAAACTATCAAACCTAGAGAATTAGGAAAGAAAATACGTATTGCATTTTTAGCTAGTTCCACCATTAATGGTTTTGAAGAAACAATGCGTGTAAAATGTTTTCAGAAGGGAATTGACTGTATAACATATGTTGCAGATTATAATCAGTATAATCAAGAAATTTTAAATCAAGATTCAGAACTATACAAATTTAAGCCTGACATAACTTTTCTAATTCTAGATACACGACATATTCTAGGAGAACACTTCTTTTCATTGTATTCAACTTCATCATTGAATGATAGAAAAGAGATTGTATATACTAAACATAAAGAAATTCAAAATATTTGTAGAAAATTTGATGATAATTTTGATTCAAAGTTAGTAGTAACTAGTTTACAAATTCCAAATTATTCACCGTATGGAATTTTTGAAGGAGAAAATTATGGTCTTAAAGATATCATTTACAAAATAAATTATGAACTATTCAATGAATTTCAACAATCTGTATCACAAAAAGTCTTTATTTATGATTTTAATGAATTCGTAAGTAAATTTGGCGAAAATAATATTTTTAATTACAAGCAATTTTTTTCAGGCGATATAAAAATTTCAACAGAGTATATACCAAAATTTGTTAATGAATTAATGGGATATGTGTATGCAATTTTAGGAATTACAAAAAAATGTATAGTTCTAGATCTTGACAATACATTATGGGGAGGTGTAATTGGCGAAGAGGGATTTGATAATATCAAATTAGGCGATAATCCTGTGGGTCGTTCATTTGTTGAATTTCAAAAAAGATTATTTGCACTAAATAAAAGAGGAATAATTTTAGCAATAAACAGTAAGAATAATCTTGACGATGCTTTAGAAGTGATTCAAAACCACCCAAACATGATCTTAAAAGAAGAGAATTTTGCGTGTGTGAAAATTAATTGGGATGACAAAGTTGTAAATCTTCAAAAAATTGCTAAAGAATTGAACATTGGATTAGATAGTATGGTATTCTTTGATGACGATCCAATTAACCAAGAATATGTGAAAGAATCATTACCGGGAGTTTTAGTTGTTGATTTACCAAAGGATTCATCGCAATATTCTCAAATTATCACAGAAATGAAAGAATTTGATATTTTGAAGATAACTGAAGAAGATACTAAGAGAACTGACATGTATTTGGGTCAAAAGAAAAGAAAAGAATTTGAGAATAAAGTTGCAGATTTTAATGAGTTTTTGAAACAAATGAATATTGAAGTTAACGTACAAAAAGCTAATAGTTTTTCAATTCCAAGAATTTCTCAATTAACATTAAAAACAAATCAATTCAACCTGACAACTAGGCGTTACCAGGAAGAAGAAGTTTCAAAATTTTCATCTTCAGACGATAAAATTGTTGAATGCGTTCAAGTAAGTGATAAATTTGGAGACAATGGAATTACTGGAACATACATCGTTGAAAAAAAGAATAATGAAGAGTGGATAATAGATACATTTCTTCTTAGTTGTAGAATAATGGGTAGAGGCGTAGAAGAAATTATGATGAATCAAATAATTGAGAAAGCGAAATCATCTGGAATAAAGAAGGTAAAAGGAGAATTTATTCCAACTGCAAAAAATAAACCTGCTGAAAATTTTTACGAAAAACTAGGTTTTAAGAAGGAAAATGAGTTTTGGGTTTTTAATACGGATGATACACTAAAGAAACCAGAATACATTAAGGTGATAGAAAATGAGTGAAAAATTATACCAAATTATATCTAAAGTGTTTAATGTTGATAGTAACAAAATTAATGATGAGACTAGTCCTGAAAATTTAGATGAATGGGATTCATTTAATTTCTATGTGTTATTGGATGAAATTGAAAATGAATTTGAAATAAAATTTGATCTTGATGAGACTTTAGAAATAAAAAATGTTGGCGATATAAAAAAGATATTTGTTAAACATGGAGTTAGATCTGAATAATGAAATTACATCATATTGGAATCGTTGTGAGGAATATTCAAGAATCACTAGGCGAATTAACAGAATTTCTAGATTTCAAAGAAACTTCAGTGCCAATAGAAGTAAAATCACAAAAAGTAAATGTCTGTTTTTTAAAAACATCGGATGTTTATGTTGAATTGATTGAGCCTATTGAGAATGATTCTCCCGTGAAAAATTTTTCAGAATCAGGTGGAGGGTTTCATCATCTATGTTTTGAAGTTGAGAATATTTTTGAAGAGATAGAACGAATAAAGAAGAATGGGGCAAGAGTGATTGTGAAACCAACCAAGGGTTTTGATGATAGATTAATTGCGTTTGTTTTGCTTAATATGAAAAATACAAATTGTAATTTAATAGAATTTGCAGAGAGAAAATGAAAAAAATGTTCGAGAACAAACAAATTGGAATAGATATTGTAGATGTAGAAAGATTTCGAAGAAAAACTATTGAGGAAAATAAGAGTTTTTACAATAAAATTTTTACCGATTTAGAAATTAAATACTGCCAAAAATTTTCTGACCCATATCCACATTTTGCAGGTAAATTTGCTCTAAAGGAAGCAGTTCAGAAATCAATCCAGGAAAATATAGTCTTTAAAAAAATTGAGACGTACCATAATAACTCAAAACCTGAAATAAAGATTGAAAATCAAGAGAGAAAATATGACTTTATCGCTTCAATTTCTCATGAGAAAAAATATGCTATTGCTATTGCAATCTCAAAGAAAAATTAGATAACTTTTCTACATAATCCTGATAAGGTTCTAAGTAGAGAATTAAATGGAAGTTTATTCTTTATGCTAGTCCCTTTAGGGAGTATTACTTCATCTTTAAAACTTGAGACTATCTCTTTATCATTAATAGTTCTGTTTCTCTGAATTTCGTTATACTTTGATTGTATAATATTAAAATTTTTTAGAATATTAAATGACGCTTTGATTTTCTCAAAAAATAATCCATTTTTTAAATAAAAAAAACTAACCGCAATATCAACTGCTATTAACGATGGAAGAAATTTTAAGATGGTACCACGGGAATAATGAGTAAACAAACAGTATAGTCTGTTTCTTTCTAATAGAAAAAATTTAAATTTACTCCACTTGAAACTAAATCCCTCAGAAGGATGTAATACAATTGAAGTTGGGACATAATAAGATTGAATTCCTTGCATACTTGCTCTCCAACAAAGATCTAAATCATCATGATATGCAAAAAGAAAAGGATCAAACAATTCTAGCTGTGTCAATATCTGTTTAGATGTGAATAAACATGTACCAGATGCATAATTGATACTTTCTATATTATTAAACTGGTTTTGATCTTGATCACCTTTATTTCTTGAATATCCAAAACCAAATAATTGGATCATATTTCCAGTACTTTGTATAACTGATTTATTATCAATGGTTAAGAATTTTGGTTGATATATTCCATCACCAAATTTTTGATATCCGTCAAGTAATTCATTTATCCAATTTGGATCAACAATTGTATCTGGGTTGAGAATGATTACAAATTTTCCATTAGAACTTCTAATTCCAACATTATTTCCCTCACAATAACCTAAATTTTTTTTGTTCTCTATTAGATGGATTAATGGGAATTTTTTTTTACATTCAGTATGACTGGCATCTTTTGAATTGTTATCAACTACAATAATTTCATAATTTTTGTAATTACTTTGATAGATAGAATCTATACATTCCTCAATTAATTTTCCTGCATTATAGTTTAGGATGATTATACTAACAAGAGGATTTTCATCATTTAATTCCAATTTAATAAAACATTATCAAGGTGTAATATATTGAAGACGCATAAAACATACTAGCAGTAATGTTAAATTATTAATTACATTGTATTCTGAACATATAGTGTATTATGGCTGACAAAACAAGAAAAATTGTCTATAATTCAAAGAGTATAGGAGGTATTTTGAGTAAATTTGCGACTAATTTTCAATTCAAGCTTTTGTCTTTTTATAAAGACAAAGAGATTGTAGATTTAATTAAAGAGATAAAGAAGGAAGTAGATTTTGCATTTTATCCTTATGAAGCCTTTATGATTTATTCTATCGTAAAAACTCAAACAACAATGCAAGGGGATTTGGCAGAAGTAGGTGTTTATCAAGGTGGTTCAGCTAAATTGATTTGTGAAGTAAAGAAAGAGAAAGAATTGTACTTATTCGATACATTCACAGGGCTGCCAGAATTGTCGGAGGAGGATACACATTTTGGAGAAAAATATTGGCATGAAAATGAATTTAGTAATACAAGTGCAGAATCTATCAAAAAACTATTAAACAAATATGTTAATGTACACATAACAAAAGGGAAATTTCCTGAATCAGGAGAAAAAATTACTGATAAGAAATTTTGTTTTGTACATCTAGATGTTGATTTGTATAAAAGTACAATAGAATCCTTAAAATTTTTCTTTCCAAAAATGGTTAAAGGTGGTGTAATTTTGATTCATGATTTTCATTCAGATGGCATTCAAAAAGCTATTAGAGAATTTAAAAATGAGAATCAAATACAGTTAATTGAATTAACTGGGTCACAAGCTATGATAATAAAAAATTAGATTAGAGATAAATCTTTGTCCCTTCTCCAAGTAAGAATATCTTTTCACCAGTTGATTTATCAGATTGAATAATTTTTGAGTTGTTTGAAATTATACTATCACGAATTTTTGTTACAGAGTCTATTTCACAGTTTTCCATAATGATTGAATTTTCTATATTTCCTCGATTAATTATGGAGTTATTACCTATGCTGGTATTAGGTCCAATAATAACTCCTGAATTAATGTTACAATTTTCACCAATTATTACAGGTCCGTGAATTGTAACATTTTCATCAATAATGGAGTTTTTTCCAGCTAATACTTTACCAGAAATTTTAGTTTTATTAGATTTTTTACCATAGAAATACTCAGGAATATTTTTGATTATTTCTCCATTAGCATGTATAATATCTTGAGGAGTTCCAGTATCTTTCCAATAATCAGTAATTATTTCAAAACTTAGATTGTCATTTTGGTTTAAGAGAATATCTAATGCATCAGTAATTTCTAGTTCATTTCTCCAAGACGGTTTAAGATTTTCTATGATTGTGAATATTTTTGGTGTCAGCAGATAGATTCCAGTTACTGCAAGATTAGATAGGGGTTTTTTTGGTTTTTCAGTAATTTTAATGATTTTTTTATTTTCAATTTGTGCAATCCCAAAGCTTGATGGATTATCAACTTCACAAAGTAGTAGTGTGGCATCAAACTTTGATTTTTTAAAATTTTCTACAAAGTCAGAAATTGGGCGTTGAATGATATTGTCACCAAGAAAAACTAGGAATTTTTCATTATTTACAAAATCTTTACACAAGTTAATAGCATGTGCAATTCCTTTTGGCGTATCTTGTTCAACATATGTAATATTTACTCCAAATTTTTCACCAGTTCCATAATATTCCTTAACTTTGTTAGAGCCTAAACCGCCAATGATTATTGCAATATCAGTAATTCCAGTTTCTCGTATGGACTCAATACAGTATTCTGACATGGGTTTGTTTGCTATTGGTAAGAGTTGTTTTGGTCCTGTATGAGTTAATGGTCTTAATCTTGTGCCATGACCACCGTGAAGAATTATTCCTTTCATCTTGTATGTTCCATAATTTTTGAATTAATTAGAATTTTTCCATGGGGTTGATTCTAAAGCTTTTGTGATGTCATTTGAACTGACAGGATTTTCTAGATACCATTGAATAGTTTTTTCCAGACCCTCTTCAAACTTTGATTTAACTTTCCAACCAAGATTTTTCATAGCTTTATTAGAATTCATACTGTATCTAAGATCATGTCCAGGTCGATCTTCTACAAATTCTATCAAATCTTCAGACTTGTTCATTAATTCAAGAATTTTTTTTATGACGGTTAGATTATCTATTTCGTTATAAGCAGATATGTTGTAGGATTCACCAGATTTACCTTTTTCAAGAGCAAGATGGACGGCATCACAATGATCATCAACAAAGATCCAATCTCGTATATTCAAACCGTTTCCATAAACTGGTATTTTTTTATCATTATGAGCTAAAACAATAGTTTTTGGAATTAATTTTTCAAGGAATTGCCGTGGACCATAATTATTTGTACATCTAGTTATGATTACATCAGAATCATACGTAATAGAATATGAGTTAATTAAAAGTTCAGCTGCAGCTTTTGTTGCAGCATAAGGATTTGATGGATTAAATTTTGAATTTTCATTTGCAGTACCCGTAGATAGACTACCAAAAACTTCATCAGTTGATATCTGGATCATTCGTTTATTTTCTTTAGTAACAATATCCAATAATGTAAATGCACCACGAATATTTGATACCAAAAATGGATTTGCATCACTAATACTTCGATCTACAAATGATTCTGCTGCAAAATTAATTACTGCATCACATTTTTTGATCTGTTCCTCCATGAGCTTTTTATTTGTAATGTTACCTTTGATGAATTGATAGTTTTTTAAATTTTTAATTTCAGATAGATTTTTGTGATCAGCACCATACAACTCACCATCAATATTTACTATTTCATAATCATTAGATTCTTTTAGTAATTTGAGAATAAAGTTACTTCCAATGAATCCTAAACCCCCAGTTACAAGTAATTTCATAATAATGAAAATTTGTCAATATTAATAAAACATTAGATGTAATTATCATAATTAGTATTATTCAATACAAACTCTTATTTCAAAATAGAATGTGACCAAGTATTGAAAAAAGATGAAATAGTAATAGATTTGGAGAAACACCAAACAAAAGATATCCATGACAGTCATGTAAACGGAGAATTAACCGTAATTTGGAGAGATTGGGATAAGATAATCAAAAATGAACCTAAGATGATATATGTCAGTTCAGTGAATCCTGGAGAGATAAAAGGTCCACATATACATACAAAAAGAAATAGTTACTTTGTATGTGTTCATGGAAAAGTTGTTTTTATTTTAAGAGATGATAAAGGGAAATATTTAGAGATTGAATCTAGTGAAGAAAATCCTGTGATGGTACATGTTCCAAAAAATATTGCATCCGCACACATAAATTCTTCAGATAATGTTTCTAGAGTTCTTGCACTTGCAGATATAGCATGGAGGCCTAATGATAATGAAATGGATAATGTTTCATTTGATGACTACAATTGGGAAAAATGGTCATTTCAGGAACAATAATTTGTTAGATTCTGTTAATACTTGTATTTTTTTAGCTAGTAATGAATTAAAATAATTTTGTGAGAAAATATGAAAGATATTAAAAATTTGATAAATATTGGAACAGGAGATATAATTGGAAATGCATCTTCAGCAATATTCTGGTTCTATCTTGCAATTTTAATTAGTCCCAGTAGTTTTGGAGAATTACATTATTTCATAAGTGTTGCAGGGATTTTAGCTCACTGTGTTCTAATTGGAACACATAATACAATTACAGTTTATGTTGCAAAAAAAGTTCCAATTCAGAGTACATTTAGTTTTATTTCTTTGATTGGTTTGGTTTTTGGTTTTATAATTTTATTTTTAATATTTCAAAGAATTGATCTTGGTTTCTTAGCGTTTGGATATGTAATGAGTATTTTAGTTATGGGTGGTTTTCTTGGAAAAAGAGAATATAAGAATTACATGAAATATATTTTAACACAGAAATTTTTAACTCCAATATTAGGATTAAGTTTTTTTTTCATTTTGGGGGTAGATTATATTTTAATAGGATTAGCATTAAGTTATTTGCCATATTTGATAGTTATAATAAAAGATTTTCGAGATATCAAAATAGATTTTTCATTATTACGTCTTAGAAAACAATTCATAATTAATAACTACCTCATGGTTTTGAGTGGTGTTGTTCACGGACAAATAGATAAAATAATACTTATGCCACTTTTAGGAGCTATGCTATTAGGAAATTATTCACTGTCATTACAAATTATCAATGTTATGATGATTACTACGCATGTGATTTACAAATACATGCTTTCTCAAGAGGCATCTGGAAAAGATATTAGAAGTGTTAAAAGATTATCAATTTTTACAGGAATTGGACTTACATGTGTTGGATTTTTTATTGTACCATCTGTGTTACCCATGATCTTCCCAGAATATACAGAGTCTGTAGATGCGATAAGAATGATGAGTCTATCAATTTTACCGTTAAGTTTTGTAAAAATTTATACTTCTAAGTTTTTAGCATTAGAGAAAAGTAAAGTGCTTCTAATTGTAACGATTGTGTCAACGTTAGTTTTTGTTCCAACAATAATATTATTCGGAATTTGGTATGGTGTATTAGGAATTGCTGCGGCATTTGTTCTATCCTCAATTGTTCAAGTACTTTGTTTTTTTATTGCAGATAAGAAATTGGAGAAGCTGATATGAATCAAATGGAGAAAAAGTTATCTGATTTAACAAGAAAACAGACAGTTATTTCTTTGATATCGATTTTAGTAATTGGTATTATTTTACGTCTGAGTTTTTTACCATCAGGTTTTCCTCTTACATTAGATTCTTTTGTATACTTTGTTTATTCTTTGTCTATAATTGAACAAGGGCCATTTCCGACAGAATATTTGAGAGTGAATCTTGGATGGCCATCTTTCCTCGCAATATTCTTCAGTTTTTTCAATGATTCTAATATGTTAGAATTAATGAGTTTACAGAGAATTATCGCAATTAGTATATCGGTGGCAACAATTTTTCCAATATATCGTCTACTAAGGATTTTTTTTACCAAGAAAGTTTCATTGGTCGCAGTAGGCATTTTTTGTTTTGAGCCACATCTTATTTTAAATTCAATTAATGGAGGAGGAATGCCATTATTTGTATTTTTAGTAACATCATCAATTTTATTTGTTTTTTATCAAAAAAGAAATTATTTTATTATTTCATTTGTACTAATTGCACTATCTACTTTTGTAAGATATGAAGGATTATTGCTTGTTATTCCTTTAATTGTTTCAATATTTTTACAAAAGAAAAAAACTGTAATCAAAATTCAAGATGCAATTTTATGTTTTGGAATATTTCTATTAGTTCTTACACCAATTCTTATGATAAATTACGACATGGAAGCAATAGTAAGTGGAGAATATCAAAAGATTGGGTCACCGGTATTATGGCATTTTTACATAGGAATGAATTTTGTTACAACTGGTATTCATTCAGATAATGATATCTCAACTGATCGATTTCAAGACATAGAACCCGATGAGAGAATACCGATTTTCCTGAAAGATTTAACGTTTGGATATATCAAATTTTTATTTTTGGCATCATTCCCGATTCTTCTAATTGGAATAAGTGCTTCAGTGTTATTCATCTCAAAAAGACTAACAAAGAATAGGATTATTTTTCTAATTTTTTCCATCTTACTTTCAATTTCGGCATTATACGCATATGGAAGAGGAATTGAGGATTCAAGATATCTTCTACCTATTTTCCCAATCATCATTGTGTTTATTTCTGTTTCAATTAGAAGATTAATGCAAAGAAAATTTTCGAATGAGCTAGGAATTTTTGTGATAGTCGGAGTTATAGTTATCTCAGTATTTTATATTGATTATCAGATTAGTGATTATCAGGAACAACAAGAAATTTACACTGCTGCATTATTTATTGTGGATAATGCAAAAGGAGTAAATCTTGAACCTGGAGCAAAATTTGTCAAGGCTGCAGAAATGGAGAAAAACTGGAGAGAATTACCAGACTATAATAGAAATGGGAAAATTCAAGTTGAGATTAACAGGATAGGTACAGAAGAATATAATACATTGGAAAGTTTTTTAAAAAATTCGCAGCATTTGGGTTTAACACACATACTTGTTTATGAAGAAAACAATAAGAAATTTCTTTCAGAAGTATTTCATAATTATAATGAATATTCATATCTGAATAAAGTCTACGATTCAAGTTCTTTAGATCATAAAAAACATATCAAGATTTTTGAGATTGATTTTCAGGAATATGAAAAAGAGAATAATTCAGAAAGTTAATTAAATTTTTGTGTATGTTAGTTATGTTTTATTTTTTTTTGAAACAGTTTCTAATCTTAAACCACCTGTGAGATTTTCAAAATTTTCTAATGTTGGGTCTTTTTTGTACGCTCTGATTAATTCA
>Ga0066836_10002240_pt1 | contig 10311 bp, 11 predicted proteins | sample ETNtaG_18_FD_71568 | JGI IMG/M metagenome (GOLD analysis project Ga0066836, IMG submission 71568) | Marine microbial and viral communities from oxygen minimum zone, Eastern Pacific Ocean - ETNP201302SV91 | ecosystem: Environmental > Aquatic > Marine > Oceanic | place: Pacific Ocean: Eastern...
AGAATTAATTATTTTTTTAAATAAAGAATTCAATAAAACATTAATATTTACTACCCACGATCAAATTCAAGCACAAAAACTAGCAAGTTCAATTTTTAGCCTAATTAAAGGAAGATTATTTTCTAATGATTTTGTTAATTTATTTAAAGGTAAATTTAATGAATCTATAGGTAAATTTGATACAGGAAAACAATTAATATCAATTTATAAAAGTACGAAAAATGCTGAATATGTTGCCATTGATCCAAAGCAAATAGTCTTGTCGGTAGAAAAACTTGATTCTAGTATGCAAAATAGTTTCCACGGAAGAATACTTGGAATTTCAGAGAATGATTTTAATATTAAACTAAATATTGATATTGGCGAAAATATACAGGCAATTATCACTCATCAGGCTTTTAATGAGTTAAAATTATCACTTAATATGAACGTTTGGGTAAGCTTTAAGAGTACATCAATAATGATATTTTAGTGATATATCAGACGAATTTTTTGAATCAAATAAAGGATAATATAGCATGCCATTAGTAAATATTTCTATTTTGAAAGGCAAATCAGTCGAGTATAAAAAAGCAATTGCTCATAGCATTAATTCAGCAGTGATTGAAACTATGGGATTTCCTGATGATGATCGTTATCAAATAATTAACGAAATTGAACCCGAGTGTCTCCAGTATCAAGAAAGGGACTCAGATCGAGTAATGATGTTCCTTATTATGAGAGCTGGTCGTTCAAACAAGGCAAAACAAGCATTTTATAAGAAAGTTGTAGAAAATCTTTCTAATAATCCTGGTATTTCGCCAGAAAATATTTTAATAACTATTGTCGAAAATCATGATATTGATTGGTCATTCCGCGATGGTATTGCCCAATTTGTGGTTTAATTTTAGAAAGGTAAGTTATTTTGAGCAAAAAACAACACATGATAATGTTTTTGGTATTAGCATTTTTTTATTCATATCCTTATGCTGCAAATACTGTAAATTTTTTTACAGGCAGAGAATTACTAGAACATTGTGAAAATTGCGTTAATTCAGTAAATGTCTCAAGCATTAATGCATGTGTATATTGTGTTTCTAATATGTCAATGATGCATGACGCATTTGTATATTGGGAGATTATGGAACCACAATGGTGTTTAGTTTCAGATATTACTTTTAAAGAGATAACAATGAAAACAATGACCTTTATTCATCAAAATCCAAGCGGTTTACATCAATACTCAACAAATTTGATTGCTGATTCACTTGCAGAAAATTATCCCTGCAATAAATAATGAGTAAGTAGTGGTAAGTGTCTGTAATGAATGGTGGCTATGGGTAGACTTGAACTACCGACCTCGGCGTTATGAGTGCCGCGCTCTAACCAACTGAGCTACATAGCCACTAATTTTGATAATTTTTGAAACAGTTTAAATGGGGGGACAGATTTTCTTTTTTTCAACTACTATTGTCAAGAATCTAATTAAAAATAATTTTGAATATCTCTGGCTTATTTTTCACGTTTTCCAAAAATTACCATAGTTTTCCCAGACACAGAAATCAAATGATCTTCTTCTAAACTTTTTAGTACCCGTCCCACCATTTCACGTGAACAACCAACAATTCTTCCTAGTTCTTGTCTTGTTATACTAATTTGCATTCCATCTGGATGAGTAATTGCTTCGGGGCTAGTACATAAATCCAATAAGGTTTTTGCTACTCTTCCTTTTACATCTGTAAATGCAAGATCACTTACTTTACGGCTCGTACGTCTTAGACGAATCGCTAACTGTGATGCAATTAAAAACAGGAGATCTGGAAAAATCTCAGTTAAATTTTTTAATCTTTCGTAACTGATTGAGGCAATTTCTGATTTTGGTTTAGCCCTTACAGATGCTGTGCGGCTATGCTCATCACCGAACATACCAATTTCACCAAAAAATTCACCTGGGTTAAGATACGCTAAGACGATTTCATTACCTTTAGTATCTTCTATTACAACAGTAACTGATCCACTAATGATATAATATAAATCATTAGACGGGTCGCCTTCTCTGATGATTAGTTGTTTTGTTGAATATGTCTGAACATCACAATGTTCAAGAAATCTCGATATTACCTTGCCTTTTTCAGGCGATATAGATATGGCCATTTATATTCTCTATATACAATCATCATTCCTATTTAAACGTTAACTATGTTACTCTTTTTTCAGAAAATCAACTGCTCGAGGTGTAAAAATATTGAATATTAAAGTAAGTTGGGCTGGTGAAGCCCTATTTATTGGGGAATCAAGCACAGGCCATAAATTATTGATGGACGGACCCCCAGAAGGTGGGGGGCATGATTTAGGTCCCCGTCCTATGGAAATGTTGTTGTTAGGAACTGGTTCATGTAGTTGTTACGATGTTATTCATATACTTAAAAAATCACGGCAAGATGTTATTAAGTGTGAAGTAGAGATTAGTTCTAAACGTGCCGAAACTGAGCCCAAAGTTTTTACCGATATACATATTCATTTTAAAATTTATGGTAATGATTTAAAGGAAAAGCAAGTCGAAAGGGCGGTTTCTTTATCTGCAGAAAAGTATTGTTCAGCTTCAATAATGCTAGGGGCTACTGCAAAAATTACCCATAGTTTTAATGTTTTTGATGCGTGATTTCAAATTTTATTTGGTTTTTCTACTCGTTTTATATAAAAATTATATATATTTTCAGTTAAATAAAATTCTATAATTTTGTGATTTGTTCTTGCGCAAAAAGCTTCAAAATCAACTTTTGAATGAGGGTCTGTTGCCTCCACAAATAAAATTTTATTGGGCTTCATTTTATTTAAGATAACTTTTGTTTTTAGAATTGGAAGAGGACAGTTAAGTCCTTTTGCATCTAAGTATTCATGAAATTTAACTTTATTAGTCATAATTTGGCATTATAAAAAATAAAATTTACCAAAAAGCTATTTTGTTTTTCTTTTATTACTTGCTTTTGCCAAAAACTCAATTAATTTTATGGTATTCTCCCAACCAATACACGCATCAGTAATACTTTGTCCGTAGGTAAGTTTACAGTCAGTTTCGACATCCTGTCTACCTTCGATCAGATGACTTTCAATCATTACTCCAATAATTCTAGTGTCTCCATTTTCTATTTGGTTAGCTACCGCATTACCAACATCAATTTGTGCATTGTATTCTTTTCGACTATTTGCATGGCTTAAATCGATCATGATATTTTCCGGAAGTTCAGCTGCTTTTAATTCTTCCGAAACTTTATTAATATGCGAAGCATCATAATTTGGCTCTTTACCTCCACGTAGAATGATATGAGTGTCCACATTACCTTTTGTTGAAACTATAGCTGCATTACCACCATCTTTTCTAATTGAAAGAAAATGATGCGGTCGTGTTGCTGCGTTAATTGCATCAACAGCAATCTTCGTGGTTCCATATGTTCCATTTTTAAATCCTACCGGGCATGATAAACCTGAGGCGAGTTCTCGATGAACTTGACTTTCAGTTGTTCTAGCTCCAATAGCACCCCAACTTATTAAGTCAGTGACATATTGAGGCGTAATTAAATCAAGATATTCGGTTCCAGCTGGTACGCCCATTTCATTAAGATCCAGAAGTAACTGCCTTGCTAATTTTAGTCCTTTATTAATATTAAAGCTATTATCAAGAGAAGGGTCATTAATCAACCCCTTCCATCCAACAGTTGTCCGTGGTTTTTCGAAGTAGACGCGCATTATGATTAAAAGATCATCGGAGTATTTTTTTATTAAAGGTTTTAATTTGGTTGCATACTCTTTAGCTGCATTTACATCATGAATAGAACATGGACCTGTAATCACAATTAAACGATCATCTCTATTGTGCAAAATATTATGGATTGCATTACGTGTTAATGCGGTCGTCTTTGCAGCCTGTTTAGTAATAGGAATCTCTTTACAAACTTCTAATGGAGTTGTAACTGCTTTAATAGATTCAATTCTTAAGTCATCAGTTTTATAATTCATAATTTTTAGTGGTTTGTGGTATCTAATTAATTTTTGATTCAGCCTGGTGGCCACGTGAAATTACGTCCCGCCAGAATATGTATATGGAGGTGAAAAACGGTTTGTCCAACGTCTTCTCCGTTATTTATGACCAATCTGAATGCTTCACCATACCCATTTTTTCTTGCAATTTCGCCTGCTTTAAGAAAAAGATGCCCTAATAAATCTTGTTCATCTTTATCTGCATCACTAATTTTTTCTATCTGTTTTTTTGGAATAACCAGTATATGTAGTGGTGCTTGTGGGTTTACATCTTTAAATGCAAGACATAAATCATCCTCGTACACGATATCAGCTGGTATCTCCCGATTGATAATTTTTGTAAATATTGTTTCTGCCATAAAAATTCTTCTATTCCGATACTCAAAATTTAGTGAGCAGCGATTATAGCGTTATATTGTTGAAAATAAAAAATTTTAACGATTATATTTGATTTATATTTATTTTTTTATAGACCAGACCTTAGGGCATCTAATAATTCGGTAGAAACCACTATTTAATATACAGAAAATCATTTGATATATTAATTTTTTTGATATCAAATTTTTGCGCTAGTGATGGATTATCTAACAATATAGATATTGGTAGAAATTTCTCAATTTCATTTTTTTCATTTAAACCGATAAACAAATTTTGTTTTGTTGATAACGATGAATTAAAAGAGGAGGTAATTGAATAGGCAGTTAGATTTTTTGATAATATTTTTGCTAATTCAGTGTTAATAATATTTTTTCTAGATTTTTCTATTGTTAATAGAATTTTATCTATTACTAATTTTGGCTCATCAAGATGAATAGCATGTCCACTTTTATAGGCAAAAAAGTGAGTTGAGTTCTTACTAATATTTTCTAGATCATATTGCAATTTAACCCATTTTTGTTCTTTTCTATTTCCTAATCTATTATTAGGCCAAACACGCATACCCCGAGTTATTATCATTACAGGAAATTTGTGTTGTACATGGTTTAAGTGCTCATTTAATTGAATTGCACTTGTTTCCATATTTTCAAGCTCATCAACTAAAGTTTTTAGAGACTTATTTGTTGACATTAGAATTTGCGCAATTCTCTTATTTTCTTTCGGAAAGTTATTAGCAATTATAGGTTGTATTATTTTGATACGGAAACCACTCACGTACTTTTTTGGTTTTATTTTTTTTGGTTTTATTACTCCAAATTCTTGGGTGTTAAATTGTTGAGGGTGAGAAGAATCTATCAGTATTAATCCTGCTGTTAGTTGCGGGTACTCGCTTGCAAAATAACGTATATTAAAGCCACCGAATGAATGCCCTACAAGAAGGTAAGGACCAGGAATATTTGCTTGTGTTAATAAGGTTTTTAATTCTTTCGTTATTCGTGCTGTCGTCCTTGGTCTGGGGCCAGAATCACTCCATCCATAACCAGCGCGGTCGTAACTACAAACTTTCAAATTATTTTTAACTAGATGTTTCTGGATCGTCGACCACTCAAGAGAGAAGCCACCAATACCAGAATCAAAAATAATTGTTGGAGAACCTCGTCCCTCACAGTGTATGTGCAAGCGGTGGCTTCCAATATTAACTAGTTTTCCTTTATAAAAATTTTCTTTTGCTTCAGCTAATGTTATGAACAGGGGGGCAGAAAGGGTTAGCAGTAACAGGAATGCTCTGAAATGCCAAAGTTTTACTTTATGTGCATCACATCCTAGTGGACTCACAGACGTCATCATAAATTACAATTAATAATTTCGCCACAATTAAGATTAAATTCGTTCGTTAAGTTTTTGACTAATCTGGCATAAATGTTGTTAATGCAATCATTAAAAATGGAAATTTAGATGGCTTTATTTAAATTTTATCTTTTAAATCAGTAACATAAAAAAATCTTAAGCGGATTACGAAGAATATTTATGGCGGTTTACACAGATCATCATTTTCATTACCCTTAGGTGTTAACAGACAAAAAATAGAACATAGAAAGGAGAAATTTTGTGCTAAGAGCATTTCTATTCGTTTTTTTACTTGCTACTTTCACTTTTAAATCATTTGCGATTGAACCAATATTAGATCAGCAAGCAATGGTTTACTTTAATGTTTCTTTTGACACTGGATACAAAAAAAAATTAACACATGATTTTGGGTTAAGATTTGATCGGGGAGTAATTCAACCCGGTGAAATAATGACCATAGACCAGTTGATGCCTAGAACACCAGTATTTGACCTAGGTATCAATAAGTTTGGCGTCAAGACTTTCGAGTTAAATGGAATTGATTTTACAGATAAATATTACGTGTATCATGCAACAGAAGCAGAAGCAGAAGCAGAAGCAGAAGCTACAGAAGAGCCTAAAAAGAAAACAAAATCAATCGGAAAATATATAGATAAAGCACCAACCGGAGTTCTCATAGGAGTTGTAATACTTACCATTGCACTTGCAGATAGCACTTCTTCTAATTAGTAAATAATTTAATATAAGAAAATAATTGAAATGGAGATTACTATGTCACTAAGAATTAATGATGAAGCGCCAAATTTTACTGCCAAAACAACTCATGGGGAGATTAATTTTCATGATTGGGTAGGAGACCAATGGGCTGTTTTATTTTCACATCCTAAAGATTTTACACCTGTTTGTACTACTGAACTTGGTTATATGGCAGGCCTCGAATCAGAATTTAAAAAGAGGAACTGTAAAGTTATTGGTCTAAGTATCGACCCTGTTGAAAACCATAATGAATGGGCAAAGGATATTGAAGAAACACAAGGACATGCAGTTAACTACCCAATGATTGGTGATAGTGAGCTAGAAGTAGCCAAACTTTATAATATGTTGCCAGCAGATGAGTCAGGCACATCCGAAGGCAGAACGGCAGTAAATAATGCAACAGTCCGTTCAGTTTTTATCATAGGCCCCGATAAAAAAATAAAACTTATGCTCACCTACCCAATGACCACCGGACGTAATTTTGATGAAATTTTGCGTGTACTTGATTCGATGCAACTAACAGGAAAACATAAGGTAGCAACGCCGGTAAATTGGAAAAATGGTGATGATGTGATAATCATCCCTGCCGTATCGGATGAAGAGGCTAAAGAAATATTTCCCAATGGTTGGGAGACAATCAAACCCTATTTACGTACAGTCAAACAACCAAAATAATTTCTTAGCCACCAATCTAAATGGTGGGCCCGGGAGGACTCGAACCTCCGACCAATGGATTATGAGTCCACTGCTCTAACCAACTGAGCTACAGGCCCGTGTGAGACATTCAAGTATCAAGAAATGTTTTGAGCTGATCTGAGCGAGAAGGGTGTCTTAGTTTACGCAGTGCTTTAGCTTCAATTTGTCTAATGCGTTCACGAGTAACATCAAATTGTTTTCCTACTTCTTCAAGCGTATGGTCTGTATTCATATCAATTCCAAAACGCATTCTCAAAACCTTTGCTTCACGTTTAGTTAGTCCTTCTAGAGCATCAAGTGTTGTACGTCTTAGTCCCTCGAAGCCAGCAGAATCATTTGGCGACATTTGATTCGGATCTTCAATAAAATCACCAAGATGCGAATCTTCATCATCACCAATTGGAGTTTCCATTGATATTGGTTCTTTTGCAATTTTTAATACTTTTCGTACTTTATCTTCTGGTAATTCCATTCTTTCAGATAATTCTTCAGGCGTTGGTTCTCTACCCATTTCTTGAAGAATTTGTCTTGAAATACGATTCAATTTATTTATTGTTTCGATCATATGAACGGGTATACGAATTGTACGTGCTTGATCAGCGATTGAGCGCGTAATTGCTTGACGTATCCACCAAGTAGCATAAGTTGAAAATTTATAGCCGCGGCGATACTCGAATTTATCAACTGCTTTCATTAACCCAATATTGCCTTCTTGAATTAGATCAAGAAAGAGTAATCCTCTATTGGTATATTTTTTAGCTATCGATATAACAAGCCTTAAGTTCGCTTCAACCATTTCTTTTTTTGCACGCCTTGCCTTTGCTTCTCCAATAGAAACCTTACGATTAATTTCTTTCATTTCTGCAATTTCAAGTAAAGAATCGTCAAAAATGAGCGCTAATTTTTTTTGAGCGTCAATTATTAATTTTTCATTATTTCTAATATTCTCTACATATGGTTGCTTGATTTTTAAGACAGTTTTTACCCATTTAATATTGGTTTCATTACCTGAAAAACTCGCAATAAAATCTTTTCTGGGCATCTTTCCTTCTTTAATACAAAGTTTCATAATTTCTTTTTCTGTGTGACGAATATGATCAATTAGATCACTTAAATTTTCTGTTAGTAAATCAATAAACTTTGGAGCTAAACGAAGTTCAAGAAACCATTGTGCTAAATTATTTTCTGCTGTTTTTGTTTTGGCATGGTTTTTTCCATTTCTTTTGATAGACTTTATAAATGTAACATGGAGTTTTTTAAGCTTGTCAATATGCTCCTTAAATTCTTCTGGGGTAAGAATTGTTTCCTCAATTTCTTCTTCTTCTTCATCCGACTCGGAAACTTCAGTTGGATTACTAACTTGAATTCCTTCATCTGGGTATTCTTCAGTATCATTAAATCCAACAATTACATCGCTCAGCTTTATTTCTTCTTTTAAAATAAGTTGATACGCCTCTAGTAATGTTAATACAGTACCAGGGTAACTAGATAATGAAGCTAAGACTTGATGGCTACCTTCTTCTATACGCTTTGCTATTTTAATTTCGCCTTCTCGCGTCAATAAATCAACAGTACCCATTTCTCTCATGTACATTCTTACAGGGTCAGTAGTACGACCAAATTCATTTTCCATATTAGCAAGAGCAGCAGCAGCCTCTGCAGCAGCATCTTCATCAAGAACGTTTGTTGTGTCAGTTATTTGGTTATCAGTATTAGGAGGGGATTCATAGACAGTAATGCCCATATCATTAATCATATTGACTATATCTTCAATTTGCTCTGGTTCAATTATCTCATTAGGGAGGTGGTCATTGACCTCAGCATAGGTAAGGAATCCTTGCTCTTTCCCTTTTGCGATAAGTGATTTAAGTTGTGATTTCTCGGTGCTTTTTATGTTTTTTTCGTTTTTTATATTTTTTTCTGGTTGGCTCATTGATGTATTTGCTCGAAATTTACTGATTTTTATTTAAAGACTTTTGGTTATAACCACTTGATTAATAATAGATATTTTTTAAAAAATAGCCGGACATCGTAACATACAGAATAAATTTTCGCTAGTAGATACTATTGAAGCGAGAAGTTTTAAGTGTCTCGAGTTGATTTCTGCATTTCACGATATTTTAATTTTTCTTCCTCAGATAATTCTAATGGACTACTTTTTGTTTTAAATGCTTCAAATTCTTTTTGATACGCTTCAATCAAACCATCAATAGCATCAACAAATACATCACTTGTTACACCAATTTCTTTAAATTCATCCTCCTCTGAGGCAAGCTCACACAAACGAGTTTCGTATTTTGTATTACGCCAGTTTTCCAAAATTCCAGCTACTGTGATATTCGGGGTTTTCTTGATTAATTCTATTAGCTCGCATAAGAAATTAATTCCAGTTGAGTCTAGAGCCGATAATGAACTAGTTGATTTAATATCAAGCGCAAGACTAGGCTGATGAAGTAAACAACGAATTAACCAACGTATTTTTTCAATACCTTTATTTTTTTCATTGCTACTTTTGGCTACTTTTTTTTCTACTAAATCATTTTTATTACCTATAGATAATTGTCTTTGTATATCATCAATTTCATAACGAGTGATTTTACTTAATTCTTTTATCACAATATCTTTATATGGGTCATGTGGTAATTTTGCCAGAAAGGGTAATATTTTATTAATCATTTCCGATCTACCTTCAAGAACTTCAAGATTGATATTGTCACCTATTGAATTAAATAAAAACTCAGATAATGGTATTAGCATTTTAGGGTTAATAAATGCATCTTTCCCATTTTTACGAACAAAAGTATCTGGGTCTTCTTTGCTAGATAAAAATATAAAATATACTTGTTTACTATTTTTTAGAAATGATAATGAATTTTCTAGTGCTCGCCAGGCTGCTCTTTTCCCAGCTTCATCGCCATCAAAACAAAATATAAGTTTATTTGTTATGCGGAACATTTTTTCAATATGCTCTACCGTTGCTGCTGTCCCTAATGTAGCGACTACATTTTTTATACCAAATTGAGCTAAGGCGATAACATCCATATAGCCCTCAACTACGTAAAGTTCAGATAAATCCTTTGTCGATTTTCTTGCCTGAAACAAACCATATAATTCTCG
>Ga0066836_10002242_pt1 | contig 10307 bp, 7 predicted proteins | sample ETNtaG_18_FD_71568 | JGI IMG/M metagenome (GOLD analysis project Ga0066836, IMG submission 71568) | Marine microbial and viral communities from oxygen minimum zone, Eastern Pacific Ocean - ETNP201302SV91 | ecosystem: Environmental > Aquatic > Marine > Oceanic | place: Pacific Ocean: Eastern...
ACTTCAAGCGGATTAGGAATACCAAAACTAGTGCCCGATTCTACAGTATTCCTAACAGCATCAATCACCACCTGAGGTGCATGACCCAAAATTGCTGGACCCCATGTTCCAACATAATCTATATAATCATTATTATCAGCATCCCAGACTGTTGCCCCTTTTGCGCGCACAGCGAAAAAGGGCTCTCCACCAACCGCGCGAAAAGCACGAACAGGTGAATTCACTCCACCAGGTATCCACTTCAATGCCTGATTAAATAATAATTGTGATTTCTGACAGGAACGCATAACTCAAAAAAATACTGAATTAAAATCCAAACATACGCGAAATTATACTATCTATTTGAACCTCGAAGATCCAAAAGCCAGCGATCATGAATTGCCTTAAGCCGGTTTAAATGATTCGGGTGCGCATAACGAAGATTTTTTTTCTCTCCAATATCCATAGATAAATTCACAAGAAACAATTTATCATCCTTATCAAACGATGATTTTATTGTTGGATCCTTAGGATTGCCAATTAGTTTCCAATCACCCTCACGAACTGCCCATTGAGGATTAAGGCCAGCTCCCATCCAGTGAAATTCCATATGAGGTGACTTAGCAGAGGCAGATCGAATAACAGGAACCAAACTCTTGCCATCAAGCTTACGCTTAGGCAACGGCACACCAGCAAACTCAGCCAAGGTGGGCAACCAATCAACAGACACACTTAATTGATCTCGGACTTCTCCAGCAGGTATCTTTCCCGGCCATCTAATTATCGACGGAACACGAATCCCCCCTTCAAAAAAGCTTGATTTCGCACCTCTATAAGGCCCCGAGTTACCACCTCCACCAAATGTTCGAGATTCCACTGAGTGACCATGATCACTTTGAAATACTACAATCGTATTATTCCTTAATCCAAGATTATCGATTTCCTCAAGTAAGTTTCCAATCGCTTCATCCATTGACGACATGAATGCAGCATAGCGACGACGTTTCTCATCTTTAATATGCGCATAGCGACGACGCCATTTTTCGGTGGCCTGCAGAGGATAGTGAGGCAAGTTAATCGCCCAATACATGAAAAAGGGCTTATCCCGTTTTTCCTCCATAAATTTAGCAGCCTCATCGACCATCAAGGCCGGGAAATACTCACCAGTCCTCCAAATTTCCTCACCATCCTCATATAAGTCATGGCGATTTGGAGGAACCCAATAAAAAAAATGCGAGTAATTATCTATACACCCTCCCATATGACCAAAAGAATAATCAAACCCCTGACCATTTGGCATAGTCGGAGGCGTGAAACCAAGATGCCATTTACCTATATGCGCCGTTGAATACCCAGCCGCTTTAAAGACCTCTGCCATAGTAATTTGCTCAGAAGGCAAAGCACCTCGACCTCCTGGATGAGAAGAAACATTCCCTGGAACCCCAGCCCGAACAGGGACCCGGCCTGTCAATAAAGCCGCACGTGACGGCGAACAAACTGCTGCAGCTGAATAAAACTGAGTAAACCTAACACCTTCATGGCAAAGTGAATCCATTGCCGGCGTTATCAAGTCTTTTGCTCCGTAAGAGTTTATGTCAATCGAGCCCTGATCATCCGTATAAATAATAACTATGTTCGGCATCCGAGCCTCAGCATTGCCCATCAATACTAACACAAACAAAAATATTAAAATGGATTTAATTTTCATTTCAAATACGCAAAAAAAATAATCACTCTACAAATAAACGCACGCTGAAAAGTCATACATCTATATCTTTTAAATAATCGGCAATATGAATTGCCCGAATATGACTAGCGTCATTCTTCTCTAATCCGTCTTGAATTTGAAGCAAACAACCAGGATTAGTTGTAACAACAACATCAGCACCGGATTCAATAATATTCCGCACTTTTCTCGATTGAAGATTCTTAGCCATATTAGGCTCCGTTAGATTGTAACTCCCAGCACTCCCACAACATAAATCCGACTCGCCTAATTCAATAAAATTATCTCCAGCTCTAGCTTTAACTAACTGCCGCGGCTCCAAACTAATTCCCTGTGCATGACAAAGATGACATGCATCATGATATGTAACCTTCTCACTACTGCATACTGAACTGACATGAGAGCCATCCAACCAAGTGACCAAGTCTTTGACTTTCTCACTAAACTCTTCCGCCCTAACAACCCAATCAGGATCATCCTTCAAAAGATGACCATACTCAACCAATGTAGAACCGCATCCAGCTGCATTAATAATAATTGCCTCTAAAGATTGCTCTTCAAAAGCAGCAATGTTTTTCCTTGCGCAATCACGAGCTTTTTCCATTTGCCCAGAGTGCGCATATAACGCACCACAACATCCTTGGTTTTTAGGGGTAATAACATTCCATCCATCACGCTGAAGTAAACTCGCACTTGAATTGTTAGTATCCCCAAACATCACCTGCATTACACATCCTTCAATAAAACCAACATCACCTTTTATATCACCTTTAGCTCTGCGTTTAAATTCAAGGCGGGTTCCTGATATTTTAGTCGGCACTAAACCGGTTATCTCTCTAGCAAATTTTGGCAACAATTTCTCTAATCGTAGAAAGCGAATTAAGCGGATAGGAAACAATGCAATACGCATTCGCCATGGAAACGGGAATATTTTTTCAATCACCCACCTCCGAAGGAGCCTTTGATAGATACTGCGACGATGATGTTTTTCTATGTGTTCGCGAGTCTCCTCAAGTAAAGCCCCATACTGTACTCCACTAGGGCAAGCGGTCTCACAAGCGCGACAACCCAGACATAAATCAATATGATTCACAGGCTTCGAATCGACTCCAAGTTTACCAGATTGAATCGCTCTCATGAGATAAATCCGACCCCGAGGCGAATCATTCTCATTCCCAGTTTCAAGATATGTCGGACAAGACGACAGGCATAAACCGCAATGCACGCAGGCTAAAGCCTTAGTCTCATTGAGGAAATTCGATATCATTTTAACTGTAATTTGGGCAGCTTATTTAATGGGTCAAACTCCATTTTCAATCGCTGCTCCAATCCAAAAACGCTAGATATTTCGGCTCTGTTTTTAAACAGATTCTCACGAACATAATAAACTCCATTTCCAGCCCGAGCCACAAAATCCATATCGCCTAAACCGCTCAATGAACTCATTAATTTACTAGGCAAAACAGATTGGCTATAGCAACTCTTAGAACGAAAGGCAGCATCATATCCCAGCGATATACCACTCTTAAAACCCATTGAAATTAACTCGGCAGCCTGAGTCTCAACATCCGCAATGGGACCAGCAAAACTTACCACCATAGTCGTTTCCTGAGATTTAATTCGATACAAATCGAGAACAACAGGCTGCAAGTCCGAATGCCAAATTTTTTCAAGATTCTCTTCCGCCTGACTCAACTCTTGAAACTGTTTGAATAAATTAACCTCCATCTCCGGACGCGGCAGCAACTTAAATGTGACCTCAACAATAATTCCTAATGTATTTTGGGCACCAATTAATAAGCGACAAAGATCGAACCCAGCTACATTCTTAACCACCTTCCCTCCATTGCGCACCAGCTTGCCATCTGGCAAGACCACAACCATACCCAGCACCCAATCTCGAATGCTGCCATAACCAAATCTACGCGCTCCGCTTAGATTAGCTGACAACAAATCACCAATTGTTATCTCTTTAGGATTTGGTGGATCAATCGGCAACCATTGACTTCCTCTTAACAATTTTTTTTGAAAATCTTCAACAAGCATTCCAGTTTGAACAGTCGCTGTCATATCCTCAGGCACATGCTCAACCAGCTGATTAATATTAGATAAATCAACTTGGTCAATCTTATCAGCATCAACCATTAATTGCTGAAGTTTTAAAATACTATCTGGTTTTATCAACATTATGCTGAAGCTTGCTTTTTAACTATAAATTCTGAGCAGCGCTTCGACCCAGGAAACATTTTATGAGGGTTGCAACGTTGGTCTGGATCGAAAACTGTTCTTAACTTTTTCATCGCTTCCAAATCATCCTCAGTAAACTGTTTGCTCATAAAGTCAATTTTCTCAGCTCCAATTCCGTGTTCACCGGTAACACTGCCCCCCAACTCAACGCACTTTGTTAAAATATCATTACCAGCCAAGAGTGCCTTCTTAACTTGGTCAGGATTACGCTCATCAAATAGGATAAGAGGGTGAATATTCCCGTCTCCAGCATGAAACACATTTGGAATGCAAAGATTATACTTCTCACTTACAATACCAATAAAGCGCATTATTTCCGGCACCTTACTGCGAGGCACAACCCCATCTTGCGTAACATAATTTGGACTCAACCGGCCAACCGCACCAAAAGCTCTCTTCCGGCATTTCCACAATGCATTCCGCTCGGAATCATCCTTAGCTAAGCGCACTTCTCGGGCTTTATTCCGCTTGCAAATTAATTCCACCTGGCTTGCCTGTTGTTCTACCCCGCCTGTAAGCCCATCCAATTCAATAATCAAGACCGCACCTGCATCGGTAGGGAAGCCAACCTTATAAGCCTCTTCCAACGCCCGAGTAATAACTTGATCCATCATCTCTAACGCACCTGGCACAATACCTTCAGCAATTATATCACTAACAGTACAACTGGCCTGATCCACACTATCAAAAACCGCAAGAAAAGTTTTAAAAGAAGCTGGCGTCTTCACAAGGCGAACCAATGCCCTTGTAACAACACCAAACATACCTTCACTTCCAATCGCAGCCCCACGAAGGTCATACCCTTCGACGTCCTCACCCCCATCAGGCTCCACCCCAAACCACTCAATACTCCCATCAGGCAGAATCATTTCATACCCAAGGATATGATTTGTAGTAACACCATTTTTCAGTGTATGAGGACCACCTGAATTCGTTGCTATATTACCACCTATTGTACATGCCGATTGACTTGAAGGATCAGGAGCAAAAAACAACCCATAAGGAGAAGCCTCTCTGGTAACCCATGCGTTTACACATCCAGACTCAACTAACGCCCTACGATTTCTCGGGTCAACTTCCAGAATTTTATTCATTCTTGTTAACGCGATCATTACACCCCCGTCTATAGCTAAAACCGCCCCGCTAAGACTTGTGCCTGCTCCACGCGGGATAATTGGCAAATTAAATTCCTTACATAATAAGACAACACGAACAACTTCATCAATACTCCCAGGTAGAACAACAGCAGAAGGAAGGTTCTTTTGCATAGTATATGCATCACACTCGTAAACAACTAATTCGCTCTTATCCGAGATCACTGCATCGACACCAACAATATCTATCAGCCGGTTAACCACTTCATTTCTAAGCTTCAATTCCATGATCACCAATAGCGCATACGCGACTTTATCATAAATTATTTCGGTGTTTAAGATTGGTCTAACATATTAATATGCTATAGATCACAATACAAAAAAGCACATCGAAGAGTGCTGAAAAAGGAAGTGTTTTACTAGTTAGAAATCGCCTAAGAAGAATACAGGCAAAAACTTAATCCGCACTCATTGTATCGATCATCTGTATCAATGGCAGAAACATAGCAATAACAATACTACCAACGATAACCGCTAGAAAACAAATCATGATGGGCTCTATTAAAGATGTCATAGCTTCCACAGACCGGTCAACTTCCTCATCATAAGTATCAGCAATTTTCTCTAACATTTGAGGCATATCACCTGTCTTCTCTCCAACGTCCACCATACTAATAACCATAGGAGGAAAAACACGAGAAGCCTCAAGCGGAGCAACAATGGTTTCACCCTCTTTGACACTATCGTGCACATCCTGCACAGCTGTGGCTATCACTGTGTTACCAGAGGTATCCTTAACAATATTCAATGCCTGAAGAATCGGCACACCAGAGTTAATCAACGTGCCTAACGTCCGAGCAAAACGAGCAATTGAAACCTTCTCCACTACTGGTCCTACAACAGGAAAAAATAATGCCAATTTATCCAAAACAAATCGGCCATATTTCGTCTTGCCAAGCACTGAAAGTGTTAAAAAGAATGCAAACATCCCGGTTAGAGTTCCAAAGACATTAGTCTTAACAGTATTACTAATACTTAAGACTAATTCAGTGAACCAATGAAGCCCTCCACCAGAACCAGTCAAATCAGCAAAAACTGCCTTAAACTTTGGTATCACAAAAACCAGCAAGATTCCCATAATAACTATGGCTACAACAAGCACAGCAATTGGATAAAACATAGCCGCCTTAACCTTCCCTTTAATGCGAGCTGCCTTCTCCATGAACTGCGCCAATCGATCAAGGACAACTTCAAGAACACCTCCCAATTCACCCGCTTTAACCATGCTGACAAAAAGCTTATTAAACACCTTAGGGTGCTGTGCCAATCCTTCAGAAAATGTACCTCCACCCTCGATAACTTCTGCCAATTCACCACAAACACGTTTCAACCCAGGACTCTTTTCCTGGCGCTCCAAAACTGTTAACCCTGAAAGCAAAGGCAAACCTGCTGAAGTCAACTGAGCTAGCTGGCGAGTAAAAACAGTTAAAGACTTTTCATTAACTCCAGAGCCGATTTGAATATCAAGAGCGCTCTTCTTGCCTTTTTTCTTACCTCCAGCGCGTTTCTTTTTCTTTTTGGTTTTAGATGCGTCTTTTGACTCTTCAACCTTAGTTGGAGCAAGGCCCATCTCCTGAAGCCTAGACAAAGCCTCAGCTTGACTGTTAGCAGGCATTTCGCCCTTCTCAGTCTTGCCGGTTTTAGTATCTAAAGCTTCGTATTGAAATGTAGCCATTCACACGCCTTTCTAAGTATAACGTAACACCTCTTCGACAGTCGTATCACCATCGTAAATACCGCGCAAGCCATCTTCTCGAATCGTTTTCATACCCTCTTCAATTGCTTTTTGACGAATAACCATCGTAGCTGCACTTTGATCCACTAATTCTCGAATTGGATCGGTGATAGTCAAAAGCTCAAAAATGCCTCTTCGGCCATGATAACCCGTATCATGACATGACGAACATCCTCGGCCATAAAAAAACTCTTTACCACCAAGGTCTTTAGGATCCAACCCAAGTAAATCAAGTTGATTGTCTGTAGGCTCGAACGGGCTCTTGCATTTTTTGCATACAGTACGAATAAGTCTCTGCGCCAAAACACATAGCAAAGAAGAAGAAATTAAGAACGGTTCAACACCCATATCCAACAAACGAGTTATAGCTCCTGAAGCATCGTTGGTATGTAAAGTACTCAACACTAAGTGACCAGTGAGAGCTGCCTGAATAGAAATCTGAGCAGTTTCCAAATCACGCATTTCTCCCACCATAATAATATCCGGATCTTGACGAAGGAATGCCTTCAACCCCGCATGAAATGTCATCCCTACAGCAGAATTAACAGGAACCTGCATAATTCCTTCAATATCAAATTCTACCGGGTCCTCTACAGAAAGCAATTTGTCCCCTAGCCCATTAACCTCAGCTAAAGCAGAATATAGCGTTGTTGTTTTGCCAGATCCTGTAGGACCCGTCACAATAAAGATTCCATTGGGTGTTTTTATTGTCTCTTTCATACTAGACAACATTTCATCAGGAAATCCCAAGACATCCAAATCCAAGGTAATTGCTTGCCTATCCAAAACACGCAACACTACCGATTCACCAAATGAAGTAGGCAAACAAGAAACACGCAAATCAATCTTGCGGCCATCTGGCATAGTCCTAGGAATACGGCCATCCTGAGGCCTCCTCCTCTCATCCGGCTTCAAACCTGACATCACCTTGATACGACCTACAATATTATCCTTAAGATGAAGAGGAGGACTGACCAGCTCATAAAGAGCACCATCCACTCGAGCTCGAATTTTAAATTCATTTTCAAACGGCTCAAAGTGTATGTCACTAGCACGATCATTAATCGCAGTCACAAGCACAGCATCAACAAATGCTGCAATATCTTTTTCATCCCCAGATACATCAAACGACTCAATAGCAACTTTAGCCGCACCCTCATCCTCAACAGCCTTATCTCCAAACTCCTTTAGAATATCCTCCATTGCTGCCCCTGACGCAGCTGCATCTACATCGTCTTGGCCATAATGTTCGCCAATTGCATTTACAACTTGCGCGGGATTTGCAACTACAACCTGCACATCAAACCCAGTCGTGAATCCAATTTCATCCAAAGCAGCCGGATTCAATGGATCAACAAACGCCAACTGTAACGTAGGATCAAAGAACGACACAGGAACACACTGATGCTGCTTAGCAAGCTCAGCTGGTAATTGACTAATCAATTCGGGAGTGATCATTGCATCATTTAAATCCATAGATTCACAACCCAAATGATCGCACATGGCCTGCACAATAGTATCCTCGTCAAGATAACCTAAATCAATCAGCGACTGAAACGCAGTGATGCCTTTGGCATCCATCTCTCCAGCGGCCTCTTCTAACTGAAATTCTTCCAGTGAATTCTGATCACCTATCAGCGCTAAAAGCGGAACTGAGGTATAATCAGCCATTACTCTTCTTCCTCCTCAGCTTCAGCCTGCATTCCGGCCTGAACAGAACGCAACTTGTCCATAATCGTGCCCGGATCCTGAGCCTTTGTAATCACCTCATCTTCAGAAATTAAGCCTTCCCGATATTTTTCCAACAAATAAGAGTCTAGATTAACCATACCATATTTCGCACCAGTTTGGATGTCAGAATTGATACGATAAGTTTTATTGTCACGAATAAGAGCCGCAATGGAAGGTGTGCGATTCATAATTTCAAACACTGCAACTCGGCCAGGCTTATCAGCACGAGGACAAAGTAGTTGTGAAATCACAGACTCAAGCACTGTAGACAATTGGATTCGTATAGTGTTTTGCTGATTTGTGGGAAAAGCATTAACAATACGATCAATTGTTTTAGCCGCCCCTGTAGTATGAAGAGTTCCAAAAACCAAGTGACCAGTTTCAGCTGCGGTAATGGCTGCTTCAATAGTTTCTAAGTCACGCATCTCACCAACAAGAATCACATCGGGATCCTGCCGTAATGCACGCCTTAAGGACTCCCCAAAACTAGGAACATCAATGTGAATTTCGCGCTGGGTAATTATAGCCGCCTTATGATTGTGATAAAACTCAATCGGATCTTCAATTGTAATAATATGAGCATCATCTCGTTCGATATTTATAATATCAATCATCGAGGCCAAGGTCGTACTTTTGCCCGATCCAGTCGGACCGGTCACCAAAACCATGCCGCGCGGCTTATATAACAATTCCTTGACAGACGGAGGTAATCCAATTTGCTCAAAAGTCAAAAGCGTAGTCGGAATTTGACGCAAAACCATAGCAAAGCGCCCTTTTTCCTTGAAAACACTGACACGAAACCGAGCCAACTCTCCAAAAGCAAATGCATAGTCTGCACCCCCACGCTCACGCACTTCCTGAACGCTCTCATCAGAAGTTATGGAACGCATTAATTCTTCCGCCGTTTCATTTGTCAACGCCGGCCCGTCAACCTTCTGTATAATCCCATTCAATCGAATGCAGGGCGGAACCCCCACTCTTATATGCAGATCTGAAGAACCTTCCTGCACCATAAGGTGCAACAAGTCTGACATTGCGTATGACATACTATTTTCTTTTTTTAAGCTTCATCTCCTACAGTTACTCTCATGACTTCTTTTGGAGTTGTCATTCCTGCTACTGCTTTTCGAGCACCATCTTCTCGCAGTGTCCTCATTCCAACTTTGCGAGCATGATCTCGTAGCGCGCCAGATGTAACTTTTTTAACAATCAATTTTCGGCCTTCATCCTCCATCACATAAACTTCAAAACAACCGAAACGACCCTTATAGCCAGTATTGTTACATTTAGCACAGCCTTTGCCAGCCTTGAAATTCGGGTCTTTTATATTGTTAATATCCAAGCCTAAAGCACTCAACTCAGAACTAACCGGCTCAACCGGAGCTTCACACTTTGGGCAAACCTTTCTCACCAAGCGCTGTGCCATCAAACATCTCGTGGCAGAGGCTATTAAAAATGGCTTAACTCCTATATCAATTAAACGGGCAACAGCAGATGGAGCATCATTAGTATGCAAAGTTGAAAATACCAAGTGCCCCGTAAGCGATGCATTAATAGCAATCGACGCAGTCTCTATATCACGAATTTCACCTAGCATCACTACGTTAGGAGCCTGTCGCAACATGGCCCGCAGCGCATTTCCAAATGTTAAATCCACTGCCGTATTCACTTGCACCTGATTAACACCATCCAACTGATATTCGACAGGATCTTCAACCGTTATAATTTTTCTGTC
>Ga0066836_10002243_pt1 | contig 10305 bp, 8 predicted proteins | sample ETNtaG_18_FD_71568 | JGI IMG/M metagenome (GOLD analysis project Ga0066836, IMG submission 71568) | Marine microbial and viral communities from oxygen minimum zone, Eastern Pacific Ocean - ETNP201302SV91 | ecosystem: Environmental > Aquatic > Marine > Oceanic | place: Pacific Ocean: Eastern...
TGTATGGCGCAAACAAAAAAAGCGATTGAAATTAATTCTCATTCCGCAAACGGGTATTTTTTTAATGGCCTTTGTAACGGAACTTTGGGAGAAGCTCAAGGTATTTGGAGTAGTTTGGGTATAATTGAGCCGTTTAAAAAAGATATGGAAACTGCCATTAGTATAGATCCATCTGTAGAGGGGGGAGGACCTCATAGAGCTTTAGGGAACCTTTATTTAGAAATTCCTTATGTTTTAGGGGGGGATTTAGATCTTTCAATCAAACATTTTCAAAAGGCTATTCAACTTGGCCCTGAATTTGGAGAAAATTATCTCGGCCTTGCTGAGGTGTATATTGAAAACGGAGATTTTGTTTTAGCTAAGGATGTTCTAGGTCAATTTCTTGATATGGAATTAAGCTCGCAAAAAAACGAGTCGATACTTGAGTGGCGTGCTGAAGCTTTAAATTTGTTAAAAAAAATTCAGGATCAATAAACTACTAATCTCATGCTAAAAGAATTGAGGATAAAAAATTTTGCAATTATTGATAATCTGAATGTCGAATTTACGTCTGGTCTTACAGCCCTCACAGGTGAAACAGGTGCTGGCAAATCTATTATTATTGATGCACTTAATCTTATTCTTGGGGGTAGAGCGGACTCCAATTTTATTCGTACAGGAGAATCATCCGCAACTGTTGAAAGTTTGTTTGAGATCACAAACCCACAAACTCTAGATATCCTTTCAGAATTAGGTATCACTGTTAATGGCGGTGAAGTTGTTTTAAGGCGAACGATATCCAATTCTGGTAAAAATCGATGTTTGGTCAACGACTGCACCGTTGCTGTTGGTGTCTTGGCAAAACTAGGAAATCGACTAGTTGACATACATGGTCAGCATGATCATCAGGCACTTCTCAATCCAGAGATCCATATTGATCTTCTCGATTTGTATGGGAAAACAATGGATGAAAGAAATGAGTTTTCAAAAAAATATTTTAAATATATAGAAGATCTAAGAAAGATAGAAGATTTACGTTCTAAAGAAAGTGATCGCATGCAACGAGAAGATTTATTACGTTTTCAAATTAATGAAATTGATGAAGCTAACCTTTCATTAGATGAAGAAGACCTTCTTAAAGCAGAGAAAAATAAAATACAATACGCAGAAAAAATTCATACGTCGGTTAAATTAGTTCTCAATTTAATCGTAGAAAAAGAAGGATCAATTATTGACGAGTTGGGTGTATTACAAAGAGAGTTAGAATCGCTCCCTTTGCTGGACCCGGAGTTAGAAAGACAGGCACAACGAGGCCAATCTGCTTTTTGTGAAGTTGAAGAATTGATTGAAGAATTGAGGAACTATGCCCAAAAGATAGAATTCAACCCCTCTCGCCTTGAAGAGATAGAAGACCGTTTGTCGGAAATCAATGGACTCAAACGTAAATACGGTGGTGATATTACTTTGGTTTTGGATCATCGTGAGAAAGTTTCTAACGAACTAGGTACCCTTTCTTGTTTCCAGGAAAATATGGAAAAGATTCAAAAAGATATCAAACTGCACCAGACCGTTTTGTCAAAACTTTCTGTGATCTTGGCGGAAAAAAGAGAAAAAACAGCCCTTGTATTCAAAAAAAACGTAGAGAAAGAACTTTGTGACCTTGGTATGAAAGACGTAAAATTGAAGGTGCAGTTCAACTATGAAGAGGATGTTGCTAATTTCATTGAATTCCGGGGCCAAAAGATAAAATTAAACTCAACCGGATTGGGTACAATAGAATTTTTATTTTCCCCTAATTTAGGGGAAGACCTTAAGCCACTCGTTAAGATAGCTTCGGGCGGAGAACTTTCAAGGCTTATGCTGGCATTAAAATCAAACCTCAATAAGCAAGATACAATACCTGTGATGATTTTTGACGAGGTTGATACAGGGATAGGAGGTAAGGTCGCTGAAGTGGTGGGAAATAAATTAAAAAAAATAGCTCTTGAAAAGCAAGTATTCTGCATTACTCACTTACCTCAAATAGCGGGTAAGGCCATTGCCCACTTTGTGGTATTTAAAACAGTGAAAGATAAAAGGACTTATTCTGGTATTCGTGAACTTTCGGAGGATGAAAGGGTGGAGGAAATTGCACGGATGTCCGGTGGGAAGAAAATCACCGAAGCTACTCTTAGCCATGCTCGAGAAATGCTAAAGCCTTAGCCCTTCATCACTTCCCAGATTATTTAGTCGTATTTTTTTATAAATAAAAATCTTGAAACTTGGGCAAACGACCTGGCATCTCCCACAGCGTCATGTTGTTTTTCATGATTATTTAATCAAAATAACTCCGGAAGCAATGCACTTGTATAGTGTTTTTGGGACATATTTAAATTCTCTGAAAAATAAAACTTCAAGTCAGTAGATTTTTTTAAAATAGAATTGTTTTTATTGTTACTGATAAGTTTCAAAATAAAAAATAATTAAGCAAAAGAGAGCCTTCTATTACTAAAGACTAAGCTTTCGAATATATTTCGCCACCCTTCTCTCGAAAAGTAGTAGACATTTCTTTCATGCCTTCATCCAGCGCCTTCGTTTCTCCTAAACCTTTTGCTTCTGCGTAATCGCGCACGTCTTGAGTGATTTTCATCGAACAGAAATGGGGACCGCACATAGAACAGAAATGAGCCACTTTGGCAGAATCTTTCGGTAAGGTTTCATCATGAAACTCTAAGGCCTTTTCCGGATCCAGCGAAAGATTGAATTGGTCTTCCCAACGAAATTCGAACCGAGCCTTGCTCAATGCATCGTCTCGAACTCTTGCCCCGGGATGACCTTTGGCAAGGTCTGCCGCGTGTGCCGCGATCTTATATGTGATAACTCCTTCTTTAACATCGTCTCGGTTAGGTAATCCTAGATGTTCTTTGGGAGTGACATAGCAGAGCATAGCGGTTCCGTACCAGCCTATCATTGCTGCGCCAATGCCACTTGTAATGTGATCATAACCTGGCGCAATATCGGTTGTCAGTGGACCTAAAGTATAGAAAGGAGCTTCGCCACAAACCTCCAATTGTTTTTCCATATTTTCTTTGATCATGTGCATGGGAACATGGCCGGGACCTTCGATCATTGTTTGAACTTCATGTTTCCATGCTATTTTTGTTAATTCACCGAGAGTTTCCAATTCTGCAAATTGAGCTTCATCATTAGCGTCAGCGGTGGAACCGGGACGTAAACCATCACCAAGAGAGAAAGAAACATCATATGATTTTAGGATTTCACAAATTTCATCGAAGTTTGTGTATAGGAAATTTTCTTTATGGTAAGTGAGACACCATTTTGCCATGATTGCACCACCACGTGAGACGATACCGGTCACACGTTTCGCAGTCATTGGTACATAGCGCAATAATACTCCAGCATGAATGGTGAAATAGTCCACGCCCTGCTCGCATTGTTCGATCAGGGTATCGCGATAAATTTCCCATGTAAGGTCTTCGATTTTGCCATCCACTTTTTCTAATGCCTGATATATGGGCACAGTACCTATTGGAACCGGTGAGTTACGCAGAATCCATTCCCGGGTGGTATGAATATTTTTTCCAGTGGATAGATCCATAACGTTGTCGGCTCCGCATCGTGATGACCAGACCATCTTTTCTACTTCTTCTTCGATAGAGGAACTGACTGCTGAGTTACCGATATTGGAGTTGATCTTGACAAGAAAATTACGTCCAATGATCATCGGTTCCGATTCCGGATGATTAATATTAGCCGGAATGATGGCTCTACCTCGCGCTACTTCTTCGCGGACGAACTCGGGTGTGATTTCGTTCTGAAGGTTGGCTCCAAAAGAGTTTCCTTTTAGTCGATTTTCTCGTTCAGGATTTTCGATCCATTGCTTGCGTTTTTGGTTTTCACGAATGGCAATGAACTCCATTTCTGGAGTGATGATTCCCTTTTTGGCGTAATGCATTTGCGTGACATTTTGTCCCGGCTTAGCGCGTAGAACCTGAGCTCGGGTTTTAGGGAACCGCTCAGTGTTAGGGTTTTCTCCATCACGGTAGCCATCGTCTTTCGGCATAATAGTTCGTGCCTCATAATACTCTACGTCTTCTCGGCCTGTAATCCAGGGAAGGCGGATGGGTTCCAAACCTTCGCGAATATCAATTATTGCTTTCGGGTCTGTGTAAGGGCCTGATGTGTCATAGACGAGGATCGAGCTCTCGTCACCTTCCTTATGATGACCGTTACTATTTCCATTGCCGCTTATTGTGGTAGAGGGTGAAAGGGAAATTTCCCTGAACGGGACTTTTATATCTGGGTACAGTGTCCCGCTAACATAGACTTTTTTAGATTTCGGGGAAATTGGATCTGTAGAAATTTCAATCTTGTCGTCCGTAGCTCCATGACGGTTGCCATTTCCGTTACCATTAGATTTTGATTGCGTCATAATGTGTTTCCTCCAAAGTTCTGCATGTATTTAAATGAATGTTTTTTTATATTAGATGAGTCCCAAATATCAGAAATCAAGGCGACCCCGAAGGCCCCTTGTCCCAAACATTCGGGAACGCGGTCAAGTGTTATTCCTCCCAAAGCCAGAACCGGTAAGCTAACCGCTTGGGTGACTTGCCGCAATGAGTCCAAGCCCTGAGGCGGCCCAAAACTCGCTTTGGAGGGTGTTTCGTAAATCGGACTGAAAGTTATATAATCTGCGCCTTGTGTTTGCGCGAGATGCGCTCCTTCAAGTGAGTGCGTTGATACTCCTAAGATTAAGCTAGGAAAACTAGTTTTAATCTCATTGATACTAACGCTACCTTCTGTTAGATGCACCCCATCTGCACCTATTTTCTTTGCAATATCTGCTCGTGAATTGATAATGAGCTTAGCTCTATAATTTGATGTAAGCTTGCGTAATTGAACCCCTAACCTAATAAGTTCACTATCTGGTAAATCTTTTTCTCTCAGTTGGAGCGCTTTAACACCTCCCATTAAAGCCGCCTCCGCGGCAGTAAGAAAATATTTTTGATCCTTGAACAAAGATTGGTCTGTGATCAGCAATAATCGAAAGTCATGAAGATCTTTCGGTGCTTGCTTTTTATTAGTACTTTTTTCTTTTAAGGTGTCCACAGTATATTCCAGTTACTAAATATCTATCAATCCATCGATTGGACTGCTGGCAGAAGCATAGAGTTTCTTTGGTATGCGCCCAGCTTCAAAGGCTTGGCGGCCACACTCTACAGCAGCTTTCATAGCATAGGCCATTTTAATAGGGTCTTGCGCTCCAGCAATTGCAGTATTCATGAGAAGCCCATCTATTCCCAGTTCCATTGCCCTGCATGCGTCAGAAGCAGTTCCAACACCTGCATCAACAATGACAGGGACTTTTACAGCTTCACGAATTAGCTTTATGGTAAAGGGGTTACATACACCAAGCCCTGAACCAATGGGAGCAGCCAATGGCATTACAGCTGAGCATCCTGTATCTTCTAGTTTTTTACAAAGCACCACATCGTCAGTGCAGTAAGGCAATACTTGGAACCCATCTTTCACAAGAACTTTGGAGGCTTCCAATGTAGCTTCATTGTCAGGGAATAGTGTTTTTTCGTCACCAATTACTTCAACTTTAACCATATTTCCAAGACCTGCTTCTCGCGCAAGCTGACAAGTCATAATCGCTTCTTTGACAGTGTAACAGCCAGCAGTATTAGGTAGGAAAGAGTATGTTTTTGGATCGAGGAAATTAAGAATGGATTCTTTGGTTTTATCTAGTTCGATACGTCGCACGGCTAAAGTCACCATCTCTGCTCCTGAAGCGGCTATAGCATCGCGTGTCTCCTCAAAAGACGCATACTTACCCGTTCCTACAATCAAGCGGGATTTGAAAAATTTATCGCCTATCTTAAATTTTGATGATTCCATTTTAAAATCTTTATAAAAAAATTTTGGAAAACTATATTTATAAAATTAGAGCCCGCCACCTACAGCATGAACTATTTCGATATTGTCCCCATCATGAATTTTAGTTTTCTTGAGCTTCGAGTTTGGAACGACTTCCTGGTTCAGCGCTACAGCACAATGGGGTGAAACTATTTCCAGTTCAAGTAACAATTCTGCTAAATTAGTACTAGAGGATATGTTTTTTTCAATTCCGTTTATTTTAAGTAACACTTAGCCTCCTCAATCAAACTAAAACTAAAGATCAATCGAGATTTAAAACAATAACTATACGAGAGTAGAAAATAAAGGGAGAGCCAAAAAAAAAAGCTACAACCGAGTAAGGGATTGTAGCTAAATTGAAAGCTCCATCCACTTCCCTTCGCTGGTATTAGCCAGATCAGGTTCAAAGGGTTGTCCTTTAAAGACTCTCAGATAATCACCCCTAGCGAACTACTTTTGAATTGTATATAGAAGGTTAACGGAAATAATAAACATGTCAAGGTATATTGATCTTAAAAGAATATTTGGTATAGTCTTTCTTATGAAATTTTTCAAGTTAGGTGCCATTAGCTTTATAATATTGAATTGTCTTGCTTTAGCATGTGTTACAAAGTCGAGTCATTTCTCTGACGCTCCTTATCAACCCCTGTCAAGCTTTGATCAAGAATTGTTTGCAAAAGCACTATCCCACCAAAGAAAGGGGCAAATCGAGCCTGCAATTATTCTTTGGAAAAAGTTTTTACAAAAAAACCCAAAATCCTTCGCAGCTAGAAATAATTTGGGCTTACTCCACTATGCCAGTGACGATATTACGCAGGCAATTTACCATTTTAATCAGGGACTAAAGTTAAGGCCTAAAGAATCGCAACTAAAAATGAACTTGGTGCGTGCACTAAAAGTTCAGGCCATTATTTTTGAGGAAAATATGGAATATCACGAGGCAATAATGGACCTCAGAAGGGTTGCTGAGTTATCTCCAGCCAATGAACAAGAACATTTTGAAAGACAGATAGAAGCTTTGGAGGATCAGATTTTTGAACAAGTCAAAAAAACTGACTCGATAGGAGAGTATCAGGAGTTTCTGAAAAAATATCCACACAGCCCAGGAAACTCTGATGAGGCAAGGCTATGGGTTGAAAATAGATTACAAATTGAGAAAATGAACAAAGAGACATCGCTTTATAAATCGGAACCCAAGGTCGGAATGGAAGCGAGATAGGTTATTAAATTTACTGAGAGTTTTCTCTCTCTGAGAATATTTTTATACTGAAAGGTTAGTATGAGTATGATTGATAAAAACCAACTAAACCAGATCATTGAAAGTGAGTGGAGTTATTTATTGTCTGAGGCTGGTAATTGGAGTCTTCTTCGCGGTGAACAGGATATGGAGATTCTGGAACATGTACTGCGGTGTATTTTGCATGTTGGAAATGCGTCCGAGCACGGAGAAGACTTCGCTGCGTGTGTAGATGTGCAAAACTCCGATGGTGGATGGTCTAAGATGTCGCATGAAGAAAAAACATCGATCTGGATTACAACTTTTGTTGGATTAAAGCTCTGCCGTGGGAATCTTATTCTAAAAAACCAAAAAATTGAAATGTCAATTCAACGAGCCCTGAAGTACATTTTATCTAGTCAGGAAGATGATGGACATTGGTCTGACGTAGAATGGTCGCACTTAGATACTACTTGTTCAGTGACTGTGTTTCTTACGGTTTATCAGGTTACACATAATCAAAAAAATGATGACCAGATTAACACAGCTCGTAGGCGAGGATATGATTTTATTATGAATTGGCAGCGTAGCTCAGGTTTGTGGAAGGATGATACATTTCATCCTGCAGGAATTGAAACAACCGCACATCTTATGCAATATACCTTGATACCAGCATATTTTATGGATGGAATAGAAGATGCACAAAAAATATGTCTTGAGGCAGCCGATAGTCTGGTTAATGAACAAGCAGAAAATGGATCGTGGGATGGGGAGAATATGGATCACACAATGGATGCCTGCCGCAATCTAATTTTGGTAGCGGATACATTTAACCAAAAAGAGAAATACACTTCTGTTATTCAAAAAGGAGTCCGCTGGCTCTTAGATGAGAAAAATGAACTAGGCTGGGGTGACTTTAAGGAAGAGCCTACTAACGTCGAAAGGACAGCGGACGGATTGGATACCCTACTCAAGTACCGCCGATTTTGCTCTGACGAACCTATGTCACATTTTTGGGCATACAGTAAGTAGCTAAGATTTCTATTACTTATCATCTATTAGTAATTATAAAATGCAAGCAGTTATCCTTCTCGCTGGATATGGATCACGTCTCGGTCGTGACGATATTCCCCACAAAAGTCTTTTACCTTTTGCTGACGAAACTTTGCTTTCAAGGCATCTCATCTGCTTGAACTCTTTAGGTATAAGTTGCGCTTATCTAGTTGTCGGCCACAATAAGGAAGATGTAAAACAATATGTGAGAGGCATTAACCTAGACCTTGAATGCAAATTTGTTGACAACGATTTGTATCGTACTACTGGTAACACCTTGTCAATGGTCATGGGTTTACGCTGTTGCACAGAGGATGTCGTCGTTCTTGACGGAGATGTGCTTTATCCTCAATCTGAGTTTTTTGAATATGTGAAAAACTCAGAATCAACATCCTTTGCATTAATTTCTTCAGATATAGACAATACAGAATCAACTAAAACGCTGATCCGACCCGATGGTAAAATAGGGATGTTTGTAACAAAGAGAGACTTGACACTTGAGGAAAAAAATAATTTCATTTTCGGTGGAGAGGCGATTGGTTTTTTTAAACTTTCGTCAGAGAATTGCGAAAAATTTATAAAACATTATGAAAACTTTGAATCCAAATACTTAGAACTTTTATGGGAAATCCCATTCACTGATTTTGCTAAGTCTGTAGACCTCAGCGTCTGGTCGATTAAAGAAGGTCCAGCTTGTTTTGAAATCGATACTCAGGATGATTATGAACAAGCATTATTGACTTTCCAAAAACACAGAGAAAAATTTTGACAGACTACCAACTTCATTTTCTCTATTTTCTCAACTTAAAACTTACTAACTTATCGTGCTTTAGATGGGAAAGATTAAACTTTAGCCATTTAAGTTTTTAAAATGGAGATCAGGTGTTATCTAAGTATAAGGCGGTTTTTTTTGATGTAGGCGGAACACTTCTTCGAGTTGAGCCTTCCGTAGGTCATGTTTATGCAAATTATGCTCGACCTTTTGGGTTTCAGGGATCAGCCGAGGAACTGAACCAACTTTTTCAAAAAGAGTGGGCTAATTTAGGAGGAATTGAATCTTTAGGTAAAAAGAGTGGCGAACAGGAAGAAAAAAAATTTTGGAAGAGACTTGTTTTTAGGGTCTTTGAACACTCTGGCGGCCTTAAGAATTTTGAACATTATTTCGAAATCATTTATAAGGCCTTTGAACACAAAGACCACTGGCATATTTTTGATGATGTTATCGTTTCAGACCTTTTAAGGAAGTTGAAACAATCTGGAGTTACCCTAGGAGTTGTTTCTAATTGGGATTCACGTCTTCATGCAATTTTGAAAAGCACAGGCCTTGCGGGTTATTTTGATTTTGTTTTAGCCTCTGCGGAGGTGGGGTCGGCCAAGCCGGATAAAAAGATTTTTCTTGAAGCTATTAGAAGAAGTGGGGTTAGTATCGGGGAAGTTTGTCATATTGGTGATGACATCCGTGCAGATATTGAAGGCGCCAACAATGTTGGAATAGAACCAATACTTATAGACCGGAACCAAAAATACAAAAAAAAAGATTTTGCTATAGTGAATTCGTTTCAAGAATTACTATGAAAGGCATTTTAAAACTTGCTTGGAACTATCGTGGCGAGGTAAGTGCTATCGATTTCCCGGACCTATAAATCGGTCAATTTAATTTTAAAAATTCAAGTAGATAAATTTCTTTTAGAATCTGTCACTTGTCCCGTAACTTCCCAGACATTTTTTAATCTAAAAAGTTCCCAAATTAAATAGGCATAAAATGGAGTGTATTCCAACCAAGGCAGTAAAACAGAGTAATGGGTGATATTTTGATAGTCGAAATAAAAATCAAGATAATATAATCCAATGAATCCGGTTAGAAGTATCAGCGATCTTGAATGGAAAATGCACAAAAAGGGAACGGTCCAACATAGGTACCATGGGTTTTGGACAGGGCTTAAAAGGAATACCAGAACAATAACTAAAAAAATATTTCTTACCCATTCCTGCAAAGAATTTATATCTGGAATTTGTTTGATTATTAAGTAGGTAACAGTCCCTAAGATGACTAAGGCCACAATACTTTTTGCAAATATCATGCTATTGCTTAAAGATAAAGCTTCTGCAGCCATCCCTATTTTTAAAATGCTTTTAAG
>Ga0066836_10002244_pt1 | contig 10298 bp, 10 predicted proteins | sample ETNtaG_18_FD_71568 | JGI IMG/M metagenome (GOLD analysis project Ga0066836, IMG submission 71568) | Marine microbial and viral communities from oxygen minimum zone, Eastern Pacific Ocean - ETNP201302SV91 | ecosystem: Environmental > Aquatic > Marine > Oceanic | place: Pacific Ocean: Eastern...
GTTTATGTTTTTTATTTATAGTTAATGGTGCAAATTTAATTGATGGTTATAATGGTTTGTTAGGTTTTCATTCTTTAATTATTTTAATTAATTTATTCATAATAAATTATTTAAATACAAACTTAAATCTAGCAGAATTTCTGTTTTTTGGAATTTTAATATTAACAATTTTTTTATTTTTTAATTTTCCAAAAGCTCAAGTGTTCCTTGGTGATGGCGGTTCTTATTTTTTAGGAGCTTTTATTGCTATATCGGCTATAAAAACAAGTATAGCTAATCCAACAATATCACCTTTTTATTTTTGCATAATGTTATTCTATTTATTTTTTGAAGTTTTTTTCTCATTTTTTAGAAAATTAATAAAAGAAAAAAAATCTCCCATACATCCCGACAAAAAACATTTGCATATGTTATTATATAAACTATTGTTAAAAAAAAATAATAATAGACTAAAAAGCAATTACTCTGTTTCTATAATCATAAATTTTGCTTATTTAATTTTATTAGCTCCTGCAATCTTTATGATGAAAGATGGAATGTTTTGTAAATATTATTCTGTAGTGCTTTTTATCTTCTATATTTTTTGTTATAAAATTACTTATGAGAAAAATCAGTAATAAAATTTTGAAAGCAGTCTTAAAAAATGTCAGAATATAAATGGGATAACAAAAAACCAACAGCACAGATGCTTGGCAGATGGCAACCATTTCATGATGGTCATTATGCACTCTTTGAAGAAATCGTTAAAAAAACTGGACAAGTTTGCATTCAAGTTAGAGATGTACAAGGGGTGGAAGATAATCCTTTTGATTTTGAAACTATTAAATCAAGAATAGCCAAAAGACTAGAACCCAAATACAAAAATAGGTTTAAAGTAATATTGGTTCCGAACATAACCAATATTTGTTATGGCAGAGGAGTTGGGTACAGAATAGAAGAAATTGTTTTAAGCGAAGAAATTCAAAAAATTTCGGCGACTAAAATTAGAAAAGAAATGAGAGAAAAAGGAAAAATGAAATAAATGAATGACCAATAAAAATTTAATTATAATTAACAATGAAAAAATTTTTGAGGAAAATAACAATTTTTACTGTGACAATCTTGATTTAAAAGTACTTCCCGAAGGATTAAGTCAATATTTTAATGTTGAATATATTGTTAGAAAATCTAGCGCAAAAGGTAAGCAAAAAATTAACTTTAAAAATATAATAAATGCACCCAATATATTTAAATTTCTTTATTTTGTTTTTAAGTCATTAAAGAAACCAAAAGCAACTTATTTAATTATTTCGATAACGCCCTATACTTTTCTTTCATTTTTAATATTATTTTTGTTTAGAAAAAAAATCTTTATTTATTTATTTAGCAGCGGACACGAAGAATACAAACATATACTGGGCAGTTGGTTTGTTTGGATATATCATATTATGTATTTAATTGTTACAGCTTATTCTAATGTGATTGTTTGTCATGAAAGGTTATTTAAAAGTAAAAAATCAAATCTTGTTTTTATATCAAGATTAGACGATGATTGGATAGCAAATCACAAAAAACCTTTGTTAGATAAAGTTAGATATTTATATGTTGGAAGAATGAGTCCTGAAAAAGGTGTTTTTGATTTTATTAAAATGTTTAATAATATTAAATTTAATGCAGAGTTTTTTATCGCAGGTAACACAAAAAATGAAAATATTAAAAACAAAAATATTAAATTTTTAGGATATATTACTGATCCAAAAAATCTTATGGATGCTTATGACAATAGCAATATAATGATTTTACCTTCCTATACAGAAGCCACACCTTATGTAGTAGATGAGTCTTTAGCAAGAAAAAGACCTGTTATTATTTTTGATGATATAAGTTATATTGTGAGAGATAAAAAAGGCGTTTTTGTTTCCAAGAGAGATGTTGAATCATTTTCACAAACTACAAAATATATAATGGATAATTATTTAGAAATTCAAAAAAATATGGAGAAAAATATTCTTCCTACGAAAAAAGATATGATAAAACAAATTTCTGACATTATTAATTTAGAGAATTAATTTGTTTAATATAATTAAATCAACAAACTTATGAAAAAAGGAAAATATTTGATAACAGGAAGTGCCGGTTTCATCGGTTCAAATTTAGTCAAAAACTTGTATAAAAAATATGATTTAATTTTAGTAGATGATCTTTCAGAAGGTCTTACAAAAAACCTACCTAAATCATTAAGATCTAGGCTGATTAAAAAAAAAATACAAAATATAGGAAAATTAAATACAAAAAAGTTAAGTGGAATTTTTCATCTTGCTGCACAGGCCTCGGTTCCTTTTTCCCTTAAAAATTTTTATGATAGTTCATCTAATAATCTTCTAAGTTCAATTAAAGTTTTTGAGCTTTCAAAAAAATACTCTGCTCCAGTTGTGTATGCTTCATCTTCAGCTGTATATGGAAATTTATCTTTTGGAAATGATATAAAAAATAAATTTTCAATCCTTTCTCCTTACGCTCAAGACAAGTTGACGATTGAAAATTATGCAAAAATGTCTAATGAAATTTTTAAAACATCATCTTTAGGCTTGAGATTGTTTAATGTTTATGGACCAGGACAAACTGCTACTAGTCCTTATTCTGCTGTTATACCTATTTTTATCTACAGAATGTTAAACAAATTGCCAATAACAGTTAATGGCGGCTATCAAACAAGAGATTTTGTTTTTGTGGATGATGTTATTGAAATAATGAAAAAATCTATGGTAAAAATTCAAAACAAAAAAATTTGTAAAAATTTTAACTTAGGTAGCGGCAGATCAATAAAAATTGATTTTTTATATAATTTAATAAAAAAAATTATTAGAGCTAATCCAAAATTAATTAGAAAAAAACTGCAAAAATATGATCCAAAAAAATCTTCTGGCACATTTAAAAAAATTAATAGTTTTTTAAATATTAAAAAAAATAGTTATACTAAAATAGAGGTTGGTCTAACCAAGACAATTAATAGCAAATAAAGGGTGTGTAGTTCAGTGGTAGAACGCTACGTTGACATCGTAGAGGTCGCTAGTTCGATCCTAGCCATACCCACCAATAACAACGTTGCTTTTAGAGTTATTAAAATATAACTTTAAAAAGTTGACTGTTCAATTATTGAACGATATAAAGTTCAAATACTTAATGAGCAACTTTGTCACAATCAGATCACAAAAATAGGAAATGCTAAATTAAAAAATGATTTTTTTAGGTGTAAATCTTAGTCATATTTCAAGTGCTTGCTTAATGGTGAATGGCAAAATAATTATTGCAGCCCAAGAAGAAAGATTTACCAAAAAAAAAAATTTCACAGGATATCCAAAAAAATCAATAGATTATATTTTAAGATTTTTAAAAAAAGAAAAATTAAAAATAGACTACATAGCTTTTGCTTCTCAATTTGCTTCAGCATGGGGCTATATGATACCCCACACTCATTATTTTACGATCCAGGATTACAAAAATTATTATGGCGATGAATACTATGGGAAAAAATTAAATAATAAGTCAACTGATCAATATGTCAAAGCATTAATTAATGACAAAAGAAATAATCTTGATTTATACATGAATTTTAAAAAGTACAAGAACAAGAAAGACTATTATAATGCCGAGTTGTGGAAAAAAGATTTAACTAATTTTATACATGCACAAACAAAAGTAGATAAAGATAAAATACTTTTCATTAACCACCATGACTGTCATGCTTATTATGCATATTTTGCATCTATAAAAAAGTTTACAAAATGTGCCGTTATAACACTTGATAGCGCTGGCGATTATTTAAATCAAACTGTATGGGTAGCCAAACAAGACAAACAAGTATTACACAAAATTGCAGAAACAGGAGAATGTGACATTGCAAGAATTTATAAATTAACAACTTTATTTTTATCAATGAAACCCGATGAACATGAATATAAAACTATGGGGTTAGCCGCATATGCTAAAAGAAAATATGCAAATGAAGTATACGAAAAAGTATACAAAAATCTTTTAAAGGTAGAAAATTGCAAAGTTTTGAGAAAAAATAAAACAAATGATCTCTATAAATATTTAAAAAATAAATTAGAACCATATAGATTTGATAATATAGCGGGTGGGCTTCAAATTATGGTAGAAGAAATTTCAAAAAAATTATTTACACAAATTCATAAAAGAACAAAATTAGAAAATTTTGCTTTGAGTGGAGGTGTTTCTATGAATATAAAAAATAATAAAATAATTTCTGAACTTCCTTTTGTAAAGAAACTATTTGTTCCTGCGTCTGGCGGAGATGATTCATTAAGTATTGGGGCCTGCTATTATCTAGCTAAACTAAATTCAAAACCTTTAAAAAACATATATCTAGGATATAATTTATCTGAAGATCTAAACTCTACTGTTTTATTAAAAAGTTTTAAAAGAAGTAAGTTTAAAGTAACAAATAAAGTAAAACCAAATTATATTGCTAAACTTTTAAAAGATGGAAAAATTATAGCCATAGCAAGAGGCAGGGAAGAATTTGGTGCGAGAGCTTTGGGCAACAGAAGTATAATTGCAAATCCAAGCAATTTAGATTGCGTAAAAGAAATCAATGAAGCTGTCAAAAACAGAGATTTTTGGATGCCTTTTGCACTTACAGTTTTAGCCGATAAACAAAAAAAAATAATTTTTAATGATAAAGAAATAGAGTGTGATTATATGACTATTGGCTTTGATACAAAAAAAGATTTTGTTCACAATATTAAAGCTGGAGTACACCCATACGATTTAACTGTTAGACCTCAAATACTTAAAAAAGAAAGTAATGAAAAATACTATAATTTGATAAATAGTTTTTACAAAATGACCGGTATTCCTGCAGTTTTAAATACAAGTTTAAATTTACATGGAAGTCCAATTAGTTCTTCTCTAAAAGATGTTATAAATACCTTTAAAGTTTCTGGTCTAAAATATCTTTATTTAGAAGATCAATATTTAATTGAAAAAAAATAAAATTAATCTTACTATTTACACAACACTATTTTAATTTTTTTCTAAATCTTTTACTTTTTCTAATAAAACAGATATATGATCTTCTAGTTTTTTTATTTTATTTTTGCTTATAACAAGATCTTCTTCAGGTAATAAATCTTTGTTTATCCAAGGATTTTTATTTTCATCTGGAGTTTTTATAGTTTGTTTGTTTGGTTTTATTATTTCAGGATAAATTACGGCATCTTTTCCCGAAATTATGATGTCACCAAGTTTATTTTCTTCTTTTGTTTTTTTTCTTATGAAACATAATGAGTTAACAAATTCAACAGAATGCATTTTATCTAGCTCTAAGTCATTTAAATTTATTTTATAATTAGAAGAAAATTCCCTTAAAAGCCAATTTTTTTTTTGATCAATTCCCCAATGTTCATAATTTAAGATATCTACTATTTTTTTAAAAAAATTGATTGAAGATAAAGGATAGAAAATACCGCCACCCCATTTTTGCCAATAGCTACAATGTAAATCTTCTACTATAAAAATTCCCCCGTCTTTTAAAGAATTAAAATAGCTGCAAAATGTGTGCACAATATCTATAGAACCATGTGAACCATCATCGATAATAATATCAAATTTTGAATATTTATTTATTTTTCTTTTTGTTGCATCTTCCTTAATATCACCTGCTATTACTTTAATATTTGATTCAGTATATTTTAGCTTTTCACAGTTTATGTTTTTATCACAGCCCAATATAATTTCTGCATTTGGAAAATATTTAGAATAAATTTCGAGAGAACCACCATTTTCAATTCCGATTTCAAGAAGTTTTATAGGAAGTTTTTTATAGTGATTTAATTTTTCCTCATACTGGTTTAAGTAAATAGACCATTTTTGAGAAACTTTACCAGAATGTTTTTGATATAAATCTTTTAATTTCATTAAAAAACTCTATATTAAATTTTTTTGATACACCACAGGCAGAGTTTTAAAGCTAATTTTGCTATTTACAAAAAACAATTATGATTATATACCCTATCTGCCGGTGATTATTGCGAAGGGGCCATACCCGATCCCATTCCGAACTCGGAAGTCAAGCCTTTCAGCGCCGATGGTACTTTGTCTTAAGATATGGGAGAGTAGGACGTTGCCGGCATTAAAACCTAAAAAAATATATTGTAATAAGTATGAAAGTAGTAAGCTCTTTAAAGTCACATAAGAAAAGGGATTTGAATTCAAAGCTCGTTAGAAGACGAGGTCGCATATATATAATAAACAAAAAAAATCCAAAATATAAAGTTAGACAAAGATAATGAACAGAATAGGATCTGTTAAAGAAGATCTTTCAAAAGAAAAAAGAGTTTCCATCACTCCCGAAATTGTAAAAAAATTCATCGAGCTAGGTTTTTCTATAAATCTTGAAAAAAAATATGCAGAACATTTGGGCATAGATGACGATGATTATAAAAGGAGCGGGGCAAGTATTAATTTTTCAAAAGAAGAAGTATTTAAAAGTTCAGATATAATTTTAAAAGTAAATTTTTTATCAGTTGATGAAATTAATTTGATAAAAAGCAAGTCTCTTTTAATTGCTCAATTTGACCCCAACATTCATAAGGATATAATCAATAAATTAATTAAAAGTGATGTAAAAATTTTTTCTCTAAATTTATTGCCAAGAATAACTAGGGCTCAATCAATGGACGTGCTTTCATCCCAAGCCAACTTAGCTGGCTATAAAGCGGTTATAGAATCATTTTCTAAATTTGAAAAAGCTATACCAATGATGATGACTGCAGCAGGAACTATAACTGCTGCAAAAGTTTTAGTCATTGGTGCTGGAGTAGCTGGATTACAGGCAATTGCTACCGCAAAAAGAATGGGTGCAATCGTTTTTGCTACCGATGTAAGGGCTGCAGCGAAAGAACAAGTTGAAAGCTTGGGTGGAAAATTTCTAACCGTAGAAGGATTTGAAAATTTAGAAACAGAAGGTGGTTATGCAAAAGAAACTTCTGAAGAATTTAAAAGAAAACAAGAAGATCTTTTAGGTGAAACTTTAAAAAAAATTGATATTGTGATTTGCACAGCATTAATTCCAGGAAAAAAAGCTCCATTAATAATTAAAGAAAATATGATAAAAAACATGAAAACCGGAACTATAATTTATGATTTAGCGGCAATTCAAGGAGGTAATGCAGCTTTTACCGAAATAGACAAAATTGTAGAAAAAAATGGTGTTAAAATAATAGGAGAAAGAAATGTTCTTAACAAGTTGCCGATTTCAGCATCCAATTTATATGCAAAAAATTTATTTAATTTTGTTTCGAATCTTTATGATAGAAAAAATAAAAAAACTAATATTAATTTAGAGGACGAGATAATTAAAAAAACATTAATTAAATAAAATTATGGAAATTGATCCTTTTATATTTAGATTAAGCATATTTATCCTTTCGATTTTTATTGGATATTATGTTGTTTGGAGTGTTACACCATCACTTCACACACCTTTAATGTCAGTAACAAATGCAATTTCATCAGTTATTATAGTTGGAGCTATAATTGCTGGTTTATCAGGGGATACACAAAATATTTTTAACACTTCAAGCATGTTTGGTTTTTTAGGAATATTCTTAGCGGCAATAAATATTTTTGGGGGATTTTTAGTCACTCAAAGAATGCTTCAAATGTATAAAAAAAAAAAGAAAGATAAATAGTTATGTCAGCAAATTTATCAGCAATATTTTATTTAATTTCAGGGGTGTTGTTTATTTTGGCATTAAGAGGCCTGTCTTCTCCCGAAACATCTAGACGAGGAAATTTTTTTGGAATTTTAGGAATGGCAATTGCTATAACCGTATCTTTCTTATCTATAGAAAATTTTTCCGGTGGCTTTGTTTATGTATTAATTTTTTTGCTGGCAGGAGGAACAATAGGAGCTTTGATAGCTTACAAAATACCTATGACTGCTATGCCAGAGCTAGTTGCTGGTTTTCACAGTCTTGTAGGACTTGCTGCAGTTTTTGTTGCTATATCGGCTTTTTTAAATCCAGAAGCTTTTAGCCTTGGTTCACCGGGAAATATTAAACTTTCGAGTTTGATTGAAATGTCAATCGGTGCAACAGTAGGAGCAATTACTTTTTCAGGATCAATAATAGCTTTTTTAAAACTCAGAGGAATAATGTCAGGCTCACCAATAACTTTTAAAGGACAGCATTATATTAACTTACTGTTAGGCTTATTAATTATCGTATTAATTTTTTATCTTTGCAAAACTCAATCAGACAGCATCTTTTGGAGAATAATTGTAATATCTTTTTTGTTAGGACTTTTGTTAATTATACCAATCGGAGGAGCCGATATGCCTGTTGTGATTTCTATGCTAAACTCTTATTCAGGGTGGGCTGCAGCTGGAATTGGTTTTACTTTAGAAAATAGTGCATTAATTATTACTGGGGCTTTAGTTGGTTCTTCTGGAGCTATTTTATCTTACATAATGTGTAAAGGAATGAATCGATCTTTTTTTAATGTTATTTTAGGTGGATTTGGCGGGGTGGATCAAAAATTATCTTTTAAAGAAAAAGGTCAAAAACCAGTTAAAAATGGTAATGCAGAAGACGCTGCATTTTTAATGAAAAATGCATCTTCAGTGATAATTGTTCCAGGATATGGAATGGCTGTTGCTCAAGCGCAGCATGCACTAAGAGAAATGGTAGATACACTTAAGAAAAATGATATTAAAGTTTCCTACGCGATTCATCCAGTAGCAGGCAGAATGCCAGGACACATGAATGTATTGCTTGCAGAGGCAAATGTTCCTTATGATGAAGTTTTTGAACTAGAAGAAATCAACAATGATTTTGCTAATGCTGATGTTGCATATGTAATTGGAGCAAACGATGTAACAAATCCAGTAGCAAAAACAGATCCACAAAGTCCTATATATGGAATGCCAGTTTTAGATGTTGAAAAATGTAAATCTGTATTATTTGTAAAAAGAAGTTTATCCCCTGGCTATGCGGGCATTGATAATGAATTATTTTATAAAAACAATACTTTAATGCTGTTTTCAGATGCAAAAAAAATGACCGAAGAAATTGTAAAAAATCTAGGTTAAAATAATAAAGTATAATATATGAAAACTAAAATATTTTGCGATAGTGCAGATTTTGAAATTATAAAAAAATTTAACAAAAATCCTTTAGTAAGTGGTTTTACAACAAACCCAAGCTTGATGAAATTATCTGGGGCAAAAAATTATAAAAAATATTCATTAAAAATACTTAAAGTATGCAAGAAAAAGCCTATTTCACTCGAAGTTTTTGGAGATAATTTTGATGAAATGCTTAGACAAGCGTTAATAATAAATTCTTGGGGGAAAAATATATATGTAAAAATACCCGTAGTTAATTCAAAAGGCTTTTTTTGTGGAAAAGTAATTAAAATACTCAGCCAGCAGGGTATAAAGCTTAATATAACAGCGGTCTATACAGTAAATCAGGTAAAAAAAATACTCAAAAATATAAATAAAAATTCTAAGACTATCATATCAATTTTTTCTGGGAGAATGAGTGATGTTGGTAAGGACCCAATACCTATTATAAAAGAAAGTGTAAGATTGACAAAAAAAATAAAAAAAGTAGAAATACTTTGGGCTAGCACAAGAGAAGCTTATAATTTTTCACAAGCAAAAAATTGTGGCTGCTCAATCATTACAATGCCTCCTCAAATAGTTGAAAAAATATCAAAGTTTGGAAAAACTTACAATGAGTTAACAGTAGATACTGTAAGAAAATTTTTAAGTGATAGCAAAGATTCTAAATTTAATATTTAGTAATTTAATGTGATTTTTTTAACCAAATATATTAATTATTAAACCTATAAAACCTAATCCAAAAACCCCAGCAAATATTGCGGCTAAAGTAATACCCAAAACCAATTTGTCTTTTTCACTCATTTTATGATCTTCACTCATAATCTTATATATACACTTAATTTTTTTTTTTTTAAATGTATATATCATAAGAAATTAAGGGGCGTTCTGTTGCCCGGCGCCACGAATTTTGTAACATTATTTCTTAATTTACGCCAATAATCATGTCCAAAAAATATTTAAAATTGGACAAGAATTCTTTTCATGTATGCTCTATATTGTAATTAATGTTTATATTATTTGGAACAAAAGGTAGAGCGATTGAAACTGATAGTGGACAATTTCATTGTCCTAATTGCAAGATTAAAGAAGAATATGGGAAAAAATATGTTCAAGATTGGTTTACATTATTTTTTATTCCAATTTTTCCAATAAGTGGAAAAAAAAA
>Ga0066836_10002245_pt1 | contig 10297 bp, 13 predicted proteins | sample ETNtaG_18_FD_71568 | JGI IMG/M metagenome (GOLD analysis project Ga0066836, IMG submission 71568) | Marine microbial and viral communities from oxygen minimum zone, Eastern Pacific Ocean - ETNP201302SV91 | ecosystem: Environmental > Aquatic > Marine > Oceanic | place: Pacific Ocean: Eastern...
CCAACTCACGCTTCATATGAAATAGGTTCTCTTCATTAACTGGTTTACCTTGGAATACAATCTTCTTAACCACCTCAGTAAACTCTCCACCCTCAGCACAAATACCAAGTGCAGCAGTTAATAAACGATGAACGGGTAATCCATCATCCCCACTTTGTATCTCAAAGCATCTAGAATTAAATGAAATATAATCTTTAGATTCTTTGCTCGTAACTGCTTCAACAAAGTCAACGTACTTTTGTGGATCAATTTGTTTTGTCATCTAGTATTACCGTAATGAATAACCTTTAAAGTATCTGATTTAAACTTCCTCCAAGGATCAACAACTATACTACCTTCTGGAATCTCACAATATAGTTCATCACTATCTGGATTATCCCAGTATCTGTAGGTTGTCGTTGCACTATGGGCAAGTAAAAACACAGCGGGTTTGTTGCTATCATACGTGTCTCCAGTACATTTGTCAACGTATAATACAGGAATGTCTTCTGTATATGGTGCTGCTACTTCCTTACAAAAATGACCAACCAATAAACTATAACTTCCCTCTGTATATGATACTCTTGGCTTATATGCTTTACCATGAATTACAATGGGCATCTTATTATCCCATGCAAGTTCAACTAACTTTAATGCCATGTTCCTTGCTTGCTCTTCTCTGGATAACATAATACCATTAAACAAATCATATCCAAGTCTTAACTTCTTTGCTAAAAATCTAAGAGCAATATTATCTCTAGGGTGACAAGCACCACCATCACCCATACCTGCTGTCATATAAGACGAATTAATAATCCTAGTTCCTGCCTGACATAATGCACCAGTAACAACATCAACATTAATATTACCTTGTCTCTCAGCAACATCTTGAATCATATTAACAAAACTAATTTTATTACTAATGAATGTATTGTAAAAAACTTTTATACATTCACACTCATCCCATGTACCAACAATATATGGTGGATCATTCTGTGCTATTGATCTATAAAATTTAATTAGTTCCTTAGCATCACCAGTCTCAGTACCATCTTCAGTACCTATCATTACTATCTCTGGATTTGTAAAATCAAATGCAACAGTACCCATAGCAATAAGGTAAGGATTATATACAAATCTACCTTTCATTGGTGTGAATTTTTCTCTAGTAGTACCAGGTAAAACTGTAGATATTAGAACTATTAATTGATTATCTACGTACTTATTAACTTCATCCAATACACTCTCAACAATACTATAATTAAAATCTTTTGGTTCTAAATGCATACATGGTTTACTACCATCATAATCCTTATCATGTGGTGTAGGAACCGCAATAAAAATAATCTCTGATTTAGTTACAACATCTTCGATTGAAGATTGCACATCCACTAAAGAAGTATCTCTAGGTTCTACATCATATCCAAATACAAAATGACCTGCCTTAGCAACCTCCTCGGCACAAGGCATACCAAGTTTACCAAGACCAATAAAACCTATATTCATTGTTTTTGAAGATAATAAACTGCTCTCATAACACCCTCAAGATCGTCACCCAAATTACTTAATCCTCTATTACAACTATCACATATCCATCCTCTAAACTTACATGTTACGTGATCATGATCAAAAACAATTCTCTTAGTGGTACAACCACACATATCACAAGAAGTTGATTTGGGTACACCACATCTCTTCTTTGCAGCACGAGTTACTCTATCAATCATTCTTTCACATTCCCTACAATGTTGATAACGAAGTTTGCCATATGAACTACCTTCACCTCGTGTACGAAAACACTCAACTGGTTTTGTTTGAAGACACTTAGTACATTGCTTAAGTTCATTCATTCTCTTTCCAAATCAAGAGTTACACAATGGAATCCACCACTTAAAGTTCTTTGTTGTCTCATTGGTAACATAGCACATTCTATTGCATGACTCTCAAGTAACTTCCTAGTTGGTTCCTGACTCTCTTCAAGAGCAACCAAATTTGGATTAATACTAAAGAGATTCATATTAGTCCATACTGACATATTATTATATCCTTCATATGATCCAATATCAACTGCCTCTGGAGCATAAATGACATCCCAGTTTTTAAATGGACCTGGCAACTGATCCTTATCTTTTAATCTAGAAGGATTAGCAAGAATGAGTCCTTCTCTTAAGAATACTAATGTGGTATCAATATGAGAATACGAATAAACATCTCTAAGTAAATGAACCTCAGCATCACAACCTGCTTCATCTAATTGATTCTGTAGTAACTCAGATCCTAATACATTACCACTATTAGATACTAAGTATATGATATTGTTATCTGCTCTAAGAATATTAGCAGCATCAAATGCTGGAGTAACTTCATTTAATGCCAAAACATCTGGATTACCAATACAATCCTCATTATATAACTCATCAATATAAGAACAAGGTATCTCTACAGTCTCTGGTAGACAATCCTTCATTGCTCTCCAATTACCTCTTCTAGTTCTTAGAGGCATAGGAGTTGCTAGAGATAGATTTCTATGAACAAAAACACAATCTCTAGGACAGTAATTATAATATGTGGTTGGTTCTCTCTTTGGACGTAATACCTCTACACCTTCACCCTCTAAGAACTTAACAAAAACTTCCAAGTCCTCATTCGCTTCTTCAATTACTTGTTCAGGAAATGCTCCTACTTTTATAGGAAGATACTCCTCATCACCAAAACCAAATAACTTCTTCTTTGGTTTTACACCAGCATAGTTAATAGTACGAGTATCCTTCTCAACTGGTGGCATAACCGCATGGTCAGCAACACCAACTATAACCTTCTTTAATTTTCCCCATTCATTAGAAGCAAGCATCGTCATAAAGTAGAAATTACCATCTTGTGATCATTGTCTTTACCATACGTAAAAAAGTCATCTAAACTAAATTTTTTATGTTCCTTCGCCCACCAATGATAGTAAGCATTCCTAGACTTAGTATGGTGTATCCTGTTTATTGTAACACTATTCTCTCCACTTGTCAGTTTATCATTGGTAGTAATTAACGGAATAGAATAAGTACGACCAGTATGACCTATAAAATAATCAACTGTAGCACCAGTACTATTAAATTTACTGTCACCTATCTTCCCTAAGAATTTCCACTTATCACCAGAAGAATGAAGATCTAATATCTTCTCAACATAATCTCTCTGTAATATAACAGGTCCAAAATAACTATGGTTTAATTTTGGATGTAAAAAGAATGGTATAAACTTTGTAGATTCAAACCCAATTTGAAGACAGTCCCAATCATATGGAACTCTGTTCATCAAATAATCCCAATTAAAATTCCAATACTGAATCAAATTTAAATCATAATCATCTTCCATTAAACACAAGAAAGGATCAGTTGATGTACTCAACCAATCCTTCATAAACTCCAAATGTGTAATAGCATTACCAACAACATAGACTGGAAGATTTTTACACTTACCTTCTATCTTATGAGACCACTCATTTACTTTAGATTCAGCATACTTACTTGAAGATACTCTAGTATATTCCAATCTCCATTGTTGGAATTGATCCTCCATATAGATTCTTCTATCACGTCTGTTATCAAGATTGACATAATAGATATGAGGAAAATTTCTTAGTCGTCCTTTATCATATTCAAGCATAATAATTCATAGTCTTCCTAACCATAGCAATATCATTACCTTTACCATAAGTGAAGATCTCATCTAAAGAATAATTTTTAGCATCATTAGACCACCAATCATGATATGCAATTTTACATGCTCTAACAATTTTAAACTTCAATGATTCTCTAGGAAAGAATCTTGGATCATTAGGGAATAAAGGAATACAATAGGTCTTACCATTATGACCTATAAAATAATCAATCGTTCCTGACTTCAATCCAAAATTTAAATTAGCAATCTTACCAGTTAGATCATACTTATCTTCTTTACAATGTAATCTAACAAGTTTTTTAACATATCTTCTATTCAGCAATGATGGTCCAAAAGTACTCGCTGGCATTATCTGATGTAGATAAAAAGGAATATAATGTACATTTTCAAATCCAAACTGGAAGCAATCCCAATCATATGGAAGTCTTGACATCATATACTTCCAATCAAAACCCCAATGATATTGTAGAGTAGTGGAACAAAGATCAAAGTCAATAGAATCTCTCATGATAACCAATAGATTATCATCAGTTGTCTCTAACCAATTCTTTAAAAACTCAAGAACCGATATAGAATATCCAGCAATACCAACAGCAAGTTTATAGTTAGTTCTATTTACAAGTAGATCCTTCCACTCACTAACATTCTCCTGCGTGTACTTAGAAGTAGATACTCTCTCATAATCAATATCTAAATTACTTAGACACCGATCCATATGCTCATCTTTAACATTATCCGAGTCTTTATTAAAATAATAGACTTTGGGAATCCCAAATAATTTATCCTTTAATTCCATGATTGTCCATCACCGCTCCATTTTCATAGAGAAAATCTCTTCTCTCTTGTTCTGCTTTATTTAAAAAATATTTATCACTCCACTGAGAAATATTTCTCTGCATAAGAATATCATTATCTTTACCATAGGTGAAGAAATCATCAATAGTAAAGTTATCTCTATCCTGTGTCCACCACTCCCAATATGCTTTATAGGATTTTATAAAACTAGTTTTTGGTGTCCAAGCATTAACATCTTCACTTCCTCCATGATCAGTAGTACCAGCAAAATATGGGACTATAGGTATCAAAGGAATAGAATAACAATTACCAGACTGTCCTATAAAATAATCAGGTGATCCTGAGGTTTGATCTAAAGTCTTACCTTCATGTATATTAGAATCTACATTCATATATCTTGCATTAGCAATAGTATAATCAAACTTATACTTACCATTAATATAATGTAAATCTAATAATTTCTCAGCATAATGCCTACTCATTAAAGTTGCACCTAACGAATACTCAGGTCTAGTTGGATGCAAATAAAATGGAACTACATCTGGAGCCTCAAAACCTAATTGAATACTATCCCATCCATAAGGCAATCTCTCCATCATATACTCCCAACTAAAATGCCAGAAGTCTTGAAGTCTTATATCATATTCATCTTCCATCAAAAGAATATAAGGTTCACCAGTACCTTTAGTATCCTCTAACCATTTACGTAATAGATCTAAAAGTTGAGACGATGCCCAATTACATTTTAAAGAACTTTGATCAGAATAATCACCAACTAATTGCTTATGAAAATCTTCAGGCATATCTTTTAAAAGAGGTAACTCTATACGAGTAAACTTCCAACCCTGAAGTCTCATATTATATTCTATAAAATGTTTTCTACCATGACGACCTTGTACATTAGTATACAAGACATGAGGCATGCCCTTCATTTTATCGGTAAAAGCAAATTTCTTAACAGTCATCTAGTTCTATATCGGTTTAGATAAGGTTCTCCGTAGAGTTTATACATTTTACTACTAATATCATAATGCAAAAACTTCTCTGTGTCTAGTGTCATCTTAGAATCTATAGAATTTCCATAAGTAAAAAAATCATCCAATGTAAATCTATCTCTCTCATGTGTCCACCAAAAATAATATGCGTTCCTTGCTTTTATATCTCCACCCTGACGATAATAATTCTGAATCAAACTATCATCTTCAAAACTTCCAAAACCTGGATTAATTGATATTAATGGTACACAATAAGTTCTACCAGTATGAACCATAAAATAATCTACAGTTCCAGATCCAGCAACTGCCTTACCAGAATTCCAAGCAGCATTGGAAACAGTATTTAATAATCTATATCTATCACCATCACAATGAAGATCTATAAGTTTCTCAACATATTCTCTATGAATTAAAATCGGTCCGAAATCATGTGCAGACTGTATAGGATGAAGATACATTGGCAATCCTTCTGGATTTTCAAATCCCATATGAAGACAATCCCAATCATATGGAAGTCTCTCCATCAAATAATTCCAATCAAAATGCCATCTTGATATGAGACTTAAATCATAATCATCTTCCATCAATATTAAATATGGTTCATCAGTCTCGGTATACCACTTCTTTAAAAACCCAAGATGTGATATTGCATTAGCAGCAATAGCAGGTAACAAAGTATACTCATCAAAATCTATAATCAAATGACTCCATTCATCAATCTTAGATCCTAAGTACTTTGTACCAGATAATCTAATATGTTCTATATCCCACCTAATAAACTGCTTCTCCATATACTTCCTTCTATCTGTTCTATTGTCCAGATTAAAGTAGTATACCTTAGGCATACCTTCCAACTTATTATCTAAATCCATAGAAGCATCTTCTTCTTAGTCCTATGAACATGTTCTGCCTTCATATCAAATGTCACTTCCATATGATAATCTTCCTCTCTACCATATGAGAATTGATGACCTAAAGAATAATGAGAGGCAACTTGAGTCCACCAATATTTAATAGCATCAGAAGATAATTTATCTCTACATAATCTCACATCAATATCATCAGTCTTTAAAAAATCTTCATCCAAATTAAACAAAGGCAATGAATAAGTATTACCTAAATTAAATAAATTATTTTCAATATTACCATAATCATTAGCAGGAAGTAATCTATCCCTACACTTATAATGAAGTCTAAACTTATCTCCATCAGAATGAAATCTCTTAACCTTCTTAGCAAATAGTCTAGTAATCATATAGCATCTAGTAGATCTAGACTCACGCTTCCAAGGATGTAAATTCATACTAATTTTTTGACTAGCAGAATTAACAAATAACTGAATACAATCCCAGTTATAAGGAAGTTTTTGATACGCATATTCCCAATTAAACATCCAATGCTCAGACATATGTAATCTAACAATGTCATCCATTATTATACAAACTTCATCATCGGTATTATCATACCAATTAATAATTGCATCATAATTATCCAAAGTTAATACAAGATCTTCTTCTCCCAAATATGAATGATCAGGAGATCCCTGAACGAATTGAGAAAACCCATCATTAGAATAATCATCTGATAATATATCATTCCATTTCATAATAGGGAATTCCCTAAACTGAGTAGAATATTTCTTTTCGTATCTAATATAATTTTTTATACCATAATGATCAAAATGATCTAACATCAACTGATTCTGTTTAGAATGATGCTTAGAATTAAGATATATTATTTTTGGTAATCCTTTCAATTTCATAACTTCATATCATACTGAGGTAATTTAATAGTCATATCTTTATGAACATGACTACCCCAACTTAAAATATCATCAGCAGTATATTTACTACTCTCAGACTCCCACCATTTTCTAGTACAAGTTGTTGCTAGTATATCATATATCTTATTATGGTATTGAGCAACTACTTCATCATATACGTCCTCATCTTTATTTGCTTCCTGTCTATTATCAGGTCTTGTTGCCAGTCTCTGATTTAAAGCAAGAAGAGGTAATGTATATGACTTACCAACTTGATATATTAACCAGTCATCACTACTATAACATTCTGGTGGAACACTAACATCTCTTAGACTATTCTTCAATTTAAATGATCCATCTGGTTGAAGATGTAACTTCTTCAACTTCTCAACAAAGTGTCTGTTAATGAGAATGCAAGCAGCAGACGAACTCTCACCAATCCTAGGTGATAAATGCATTCTTAGATAATCATTATGACAATAGTATAGTTGTACTATATCCCAATCATAGGGTAAGTTATCATATAAAGTCTTCCAATCAAATGGCCAATGCTCTATTAAATCCAATGCCAAATCATCCTGTATCAAAAGCATATTCTCTGATATACCAGAATCATACCAATCAATAAATGTCCAGAACTCATTCATTACAATTGATGCATCAGATGGAGCAAGAAGCATCAAGTCTAATTTTTTTCCCCACTCATTTATTTTACTAGTATGAAATCTATTAGCAGATACCCTAGTATAATCTGTGATACCCCACTTACTAAATTCATTCTCAAGGTGTGCCTTCCTCTCAGTTCTATGATCCATATTCAAATAAAATATGGGAGGCAACCCCTTCAGTTTATTATCAAAACTTGTCATGTTTAAATACACTCAAACCTGGTAAATAAGGATAGTCCTTGTAAGACCATTTCTTAGTTGGTTTTACCAATGCATCCTCAAATCTATCTATACCCTCCGCTGCTTTTTCTGGAGTCATATAATAATGATAACCTATAACATCTATATCCTGATCTCTCCAAGGTCTATAAAAATCTCTACCATCACATGACATCTTCTTTAGATAATAATGTGCTGTAGGATTATCAGTAAGAATCATACCACCACGTCCTAATGGTAAATGTTTTCTTTGCTGAAAACTTAAACAAAAATACGTACCAGGAACATAGGAATCCTTCTTCCATATCACAGCAGCATCAATTATATTTGTTCCAGTAATATAATAATAATCTTTCCATTCAAGATCTTCCCATTTCCATTTAATACCACTTATCTTCTTCATTATCAAAGGTACTGATAAGTAAGTATGAGTAGGGACTTTAACAGTATCATACTTCTCATATCTCATACACAATTCCATTGCATGAGTACATGAGTCCACTGCTATTGCATATGGAGCACCATAAAATTCTGCAAGTAAATCTTCAAAATCTTTTATTGCACAATCTCTGGCAACCTGATCATTCAGCGGAACTGTATAACTCATAGTCGGGAGCATAAAATTTATTAAAAGTATCCATGTCAGGTTCAATGTATGTGTGAAATACCTTCTTCGCTAACATAGTACAATTCGGCACAAAATATTTAGAGTCTCTTAAATGACCTATATCTAGTTCCTTATGTACTCTACCTGGTACACTTCTCAAATAATCATTAACCTTTTGATTTAAAAGATTATCCAATTTTAATAACTTGATAGTACCATTATAATCTGTACATAGTCTTAAAAACAAGTGCTGTGGTGCGGTATGCTCATCAAATACATACTTCTTATTTTTGACTTGTTTAATTACCCATTCAGTAGGTGCTTTATATCTACACATAAACTCATTAAGTCCAGAAATCCATCTACTAACAGGATCTCTAGACATTGAAAAAAATGTATACCCACTCTCAACTAAAAACTTTGCCATAGCATCATAATCATTCGCTTTAGGAAACTTCTCAAGAGGAATAAAACTCTCAGATTCCATTAGGAATGCTGATGTTATTGACGTACTACCACACTTATCAACATGCAAATAAACTAACTTACGTTTAACATCTAGATAGCAATTAATAAAACCATCTCTATGGATTGCCTGATCTGGCAATCCTTTATGTAATTTAAAAGTAAAGGTAGAACAGTACTCAGGATACTCATCAACCAGATAATCAATAACGGCTTTTCTTACCATTTAGGTACACCAGGCATCTTCTTAGCGTACTGAACAGTCTCTTGTATTATAGGAAGCATCTCCTTCTCTACTCTATCCACAACCTTATCAATAATATCTACATCCAAATCCATAAAAGGTGGGATGATGCCAAGGATACGTAATAAACCATCAACAAATAATGCAAGTGCTGTGAATCCAAGTATCATACTAATGATAGTAGCATCCCTGTTATGCTTACGCATAGACTCTTCATCTATACGTCTTGCTTCTTCAAGGGCAGCAGCAATCATTTCATCTACTTCTGCTTTAGTATAAAAATCTCCTAGTATTGGTATATCGTGTCTGTCGGGAGTCATAGTCCTCCTTAAAATATTCTTATGGGAGGATCTGTAGGGTGATACATTCCTTCCTGTTCCCAAGGGTCCATAGGTGGCATAATCATTGGATGTTGAGGAGGTACTAACTCTAGCACCACAGCATCCATGATACGATTAAAAGATCTTGACATCTGACGATACCCAGATCCAACATACATTTGTCCAGCAAAAACAGATACAGTCGCTGCACCCCAGAAAATATAATACCACCTAGATTTAACTTGATGTCTTTGCTTTTTTGTTAATTTGATTTTAGTCATGTGCTGTAATTTGCATAGTATATCTGTTGGTAGATCCAACATTGGCCGCAATGTGCGGAGTGTCACCCCTCCACATTATATATTCTCCCTTGGTCCAGTTCACTACAGGTTTTTTGTCAACTTCAAAGTAATGTCCTGATTCCCAATCATTAAGGAATATTAATATTCTACAGATTTTTTCTAATTTGTCAATATTATGCATTGATTTATAACGAGGATAGGTATCTCTATGCTCTGGCATAATAGTACCTGGTGGCATGTTGTAGATAGATAAACAAGCATCTTGTAAA
>Ga0066836_10002247_pt1 | contig 10295 bp, 9 predicted proteins | sample ETNtaG_18_FD_71568 | JGI IMG/M metagenome (GOLD analysis project Ga0066836, IMG submission 71568) | Marine microbial and viral communities from oxygen minimum zone, Eastern Pacific Ocean - ETNP201302SV91 | ecosystem: Environmental > Aquatic > Marine > Oceanic | place: Pacific Ocean: Eastern...
CAGATACACCTGTGGATTATCAAAATGCAACCATCACAGAGGTCGCACTTGATGAAAATCACCTCGTTGCTTTGGTGAATCTCAGTGCCATTGATCGCTTGGTATTGGTTGATCTTTCAAGCGGTGAGCAGCGGATTCTAGGCGACCCCGTTTTCCCAGTTGCAGCACCAAGCATTGGTCACGGTTATGTCGCATGGCAACACCATCAATTCCTTATTTCCAATAACCCTAGTGAGATGTATTTGGATTGGGATGTCAACTACCATGACGTCGAAATGAATCAGTCATACCAATTGAATGCAGATGATGAAATTGATCAACTTCAACCACAGGTGATGGAGGATCATATCGCTTGGTTACAAGTGGATGAAGACAATGAAACAGAAATTCGAGTCTTTACGATTGAAGTTGTATTGGAACCTTATTCATCCACTACTCTGCAATTGTTCATTCTCTTGCTTCCATTCCTATTACTGATTTGGACAGGTCAGAGATTGAAGGAGAATGAAGGACACATCATGCCCAAGCGTCAGGCGAAAGAAGAAGAGTGATTATTCCGCTAATCGGAACATTTCATCTAGATTCCGTTGTGCTCGAGTGATGATTTCTGCATCAATTTCGATTATTTGATCCAATCTTGGTTCGCGCAGTGCTTGAAGAATATCTTCCAATTGTGTGGCTTTCATGTAACGGCACATGACGCAGGCACCATACAGATTGAGTTCGATATCCGTTTCAGCCAGCACTCGTTCAGCCGTACCACATTCAGTAATCAACATCACATCGGGTTGTCCTTCAACACCAAGTCGAATTGCTTCGTGAATCAATTTCTCCGAAGAACCGATGAAATCAGCTTCTTCCAAGACTTCTGCGCTACATTCAGGATGAGCCAAGACCGTTAGATTCTCACCGATTCTTTGTTTCCATTCTCGAACTTTGTCGCCGGTAAAGACGGCATGAACTTCGCATTCTCCATCGAATACGATGACTTCTTTCTTTCCAGCAAGTGCTTTTTGGAGATGAGCACCCATGAATCGATCTGGCACAAAAATGAGGCGTTCGCCCGGTAGACGTTCGCAGATTTTCAGATAATTACTACTGGTCACACTGACATCACATTCGGCCTTGACCGCGGCGGTTGTGTTGATGTAACAAGCAACTGGGATTCCAGGATATTGGGCTTTCAAATCTCTGACATCTTGCGCAGTAATCCCATCCGAAAGACTGCATCCCGCTTCAGGAGAGGGGTGTAGAACGGTCTTATGTGGGCTGACAATTTTTGCAGTTTCAGCCATGAATCGTACACTGGAGAATAGAATCGTTTGCTGTGGTGCATCGCGTGCTGCTTTGGAGAGGGTGTAGGAATCTGCAACTTCATCTGCAACTCCGTAAATGATGTCTGGAGTTTGATAAGAATGCGCGATTAAGAAGACATCATTTTCCTTTTTCAATCTGTTAATTTCCAAGGTCAAAGGAGCGATACTTCGGCATGTTTCAATCGGCCATCGCTGGTGCTGCTGGATGGCATCTTGAAGTCGGATTGCTTCAATTTCGATTTCTTCATTGGAAAACGCAGAGGTTTCAATTTCCTCGCGGGGTAACGGAACGGTTGGTAAAGTAAGGCCCATTCGATTTGCCGTCTAGTGCAACCGCTTTGAACTCATCTCATCTCCGGGAGTTGATGACGGGGCCATGGGTTGGTGCAGAAATGCTGCATCAGGGCGCAGAAGCAATCGTTCATGCAGGGACTTGGATGGGTCAAGAAGCCGTTCTCAAGCAGAGACAGCCCCGAACATGGAGGCATCCAGACCTCGATGCTCGTCTCACCAAATCCCGAATGTCTGCCGAAGTTCGTTTGTTACGTCGCCTCCATCTTGCTGCTGTACCTGTACCTGTATTGCTTGCGATTGATGCCACAGCGGGCTGGATGATTACAAGTCGCATGCCCGGTGGCCCTCTGTTTGATCATCTCCGGAACGGTGGCGATTCAGATATGCTAGAAGAATTGGGATCCACAATACGTCGAATTCATGCCACTGGAATCAGCCATGGGGATTTGACGTCGCACAATATTCTCTGGGATAATGAAGAAGGTCTTTCCATCATCGATTTTGGATTATCTCAAATTACTGATGATATTGAGCCACTTGGATTGGATTTACAAGTTCTAAATGAGTGTTTGAAGGCAAGTCACCCAAATCTCGACGGAGCGATGGATCGAGTTCTTTCAGGTTATCTTCAGGAAGGTGGCCAAGATGTTGTGAAGCGATTCAACGATATCCGGGGTCGGGTTCGGTATCACGGTTAAGCAGCCTGTGCTATTTTCATTCCACCATAGGCCAGAAGTGGGCAACCAAGCAATGTGATTAGGACATAACTCACAGCGGGTCCATATTCACTATTTTCAAACAACTCAACGAGGTCAACACTGTAGGCTGACATCGTTGTAAATGCACCCATAATCCCCGTTCCAAGAAGTAAACCCATTTCGGCTGAAAGGGACATTCCTACAATCACTCCAAGGATGAGGGATCCAAGTAAATTAACGGTCAGAGTGCCCCATGGGAATCCATCCGGCAACCATTCTCCAATCATGTATCGTAGAACAGCACCGATGGCACCGCCAACTCCAACCAGAGCGAGCATCTTGGACTCCATGACCTCTTGGAATCAAAGAGAAGACTTCAACCCTCACCCTCGTTTCGCAGTTACATGGCGACTCTGAACTTCTTGACTGGTAATTCAGGTAAACTCGCTGAAGCACAGAATTTGTTTGGTCCCCATGGGTGGGAAATTCAAGCCTTCAAGATCAATGGTGAAGTGCCCGATGTAATCGAACCACAGAGCGATAATTTGACCACAGTTGCTTTGGCAAAAATTGCGCAAGCTGTTGAATTACTAGCTGCAGAGAACCGCCTTGAGGAATCATTACTGGTTGAAGATTCGGGATTGTTTATTGATGCATTACCTGAATTTCCAGGCGTATATTCAGCCCATGTTCTACAATCGATTGGATGCGATGGAATCTTGCGACTTCTCGATGATGAAAGGGCCGCTCATTTCTTGACTGTTGCAGCATTGTGGACCGGTGAAGTCGTCGAGGTTTTCATCGGTCGATGTGATGGAACGATATCACCGGAAATCAAAGGTAATGATGGGTTTGGATATGACCCTATATTCATCCCAGATGAGAGTCAAGATGGGCGTACTTTTGCCGAAATGTCAAAAGAAGAAAAATCCACTTACAGCCACCGTGGCAGGGCGTTACGGGCCTTATCCGATTACCTCAATGAGAACGGAGCCTAGTGGCGGCATCCCTAAGACGGGCAAACAAGTGGATGGGCTGGAGGCGCCGTGATGCTCACGTTCAAGAGAACACTGTTGTGGTTCTCCCTTGTCATTGGCGTTCTTGGATTCCTTGCACTCGCTGGGAGTTTAGATGAAAAAGAGCGTTTGATTTTTGGTGCTGTGCTTCTCCTTCTGATTATTTTCTTGATGGGAACAGGCGGAGGACGTAAGGTGAAACGAATTCGGCATCGGTCCGAGATGGAACAAGAAGGGGTTGAGAGTGAACCCGATCAAGAAATTCCTGCTCCGGTTCAATCAGAAGAAGATGCTTCATCCCGTCGAGATGCAAAATTGTCACGAAGTCGCAGTGGGGCTCCCGAACCAGAACCAGAACCCGTCGACGAAGAAATCGTCGTCAGTTTGGCAGATGATGAGGTTGAAGTTTCTGTGATTGACGAAAACGTCCACGTCGCTGAAGAATTCGTTGCAGAAATTGATGCTGAGTCAATGGAAGAAGCTGATATCGAGTCATTCATTGATGATCGTCGAGATCGACATGCATTGATCCGCCGCCGAATCGAAGCTAGGCGAAGAGAACAACTGGCAGATATTCGTTCTGAAACTGCCAAGATATACCAATCTGCAGATGAATCTGAAGACTTGCTTACACTGATTGGAACAGACAATCATGGACTGACCATTCACGAAGTATCTGATGACATTCCGCCTGGTAGCCCCGTAGGGGCGGTATTTGCACGAATTGATGATACACGTATTCTCAAAATTCGTTTGCCATTGGATCAAGGATTCATCGCCAGTGCCGAACCATTACCTGAATTACCACCGCTCCCTGAACTTGGGGATTTACCCCCCCCTCCATTGCCTGATATTGGGGGCTTACCACTGCCTCCACCTCCCGCCTCAAGTTCGAAGCTAGATGCGATGCGAGATGAGATGAACGAGTAAATTCTCAAACCATAGGGTTGAGAAGTATGGCGCCTACGGCGCCACATGAGCGCACCTCCCGAATCCGACGTGCTTCTAATCGAAAATGTCCCTGCCAGTGCAGCCAGTCCCGCTGGAGGAGTGGTCTCAGTATGGACCATCAACCGCCCGGATAAATTGAATGCACTGAATATCGAAGTGAATACAGCATTGAAATCAGCATGTGCTTGGGCTGAATCAGATGAATCTGTTCGAGTCATTGTCATCACAGGTGCGACTCCAAATGAAGCACCGGAGGGTAAGCGGGCCAAGCCCAATTCGTTTGTTGCAGGTGCTGACATTTCTGAATTTGAAGGCAAATCTAGTCTTGAAATCCGACCTGTTTTTGACGACAATGTTTGGGAATATATCTGGAACTTAACCAAGCCAACCATTGCGATGATTGATGGTTTTGCATTGGGTGGCGGTTCTGAAATTGCACTTTCATGCGATCTTCGTTTGGCCACACCTCGCTCAAAATTTGGCACTCCTGAAATCAATCTAGGACTCATCCCTGGAGGGGGTGGGACACAGAGACTTTGTCGATTACTAGGATATGGACGAGCCATGGAAATGGTGATGACTGGAGAAATGATTGATGGTGAAGAAGCAAATCGAATCGGACTCATCAATCATCTCGTTGCCGAAAATGAAATAGTTGACAAGACTATGGAAATTGCTCAAAATCTAGCGAGTAAATCCCCTCATACGATTCGAATCGCCAAAGCGGCGGTTCGTGCATCCTTGGAACAACCATTCAGCGCAGGTATTCTCTCCGAGCGAGATTTGTTTTGCGCCCTGTTTGATACAGCCGACATGGAAATTGGTGTCAAAGCATTCCTGAACCGAGAAACCGCTGAGTGGACTGGGGCGTAAGAATGACTGAGAATGCATTGGTCGAGACCAAAGACCTCGGTAAACGATTTGGGGATTTTGTTGCTTTACATCCACTTGATGTTGTAGTCCATGCGGGTGAATTCTTTGGAGTATTCGGGCCGAATGGAGCGGGTAAATCTACCTTTATCAAACTCTTAACAGGCCAATTGTCACCTTCTTTGGGTTCTGCCAAAGTATTGGGGACAAATGTTGCATTGAACCCACAAAAAGTGAAGGCGAATATCGGAATCGTTCCTGAATCTGAAAGCCCACCTTCGTATCTTACTTCAGCCGAGTATCTTGATTTTGTTTGTCGAATTAGAGGTATTGAAGAAATCGATTCAAAAGTCGATTACTGGTTAAATTGGTTCGGTATTGACGACAAACGTGAGACTCTTTGCAAGGATCTCTCAAAGGGGCAACGGCAGAAAGTTATGCTTGCAGGTGCTTTTATTCACGAACCACGCTTGCTATTTCTTGATGAACCGTTCGTTAATCTTGATCCGATCTATCAAAGAAAATGTCGTGAATTGTTGATGGAACATATTGCTGATGGTGGGACCATTTTCCTATGCTCACATATTTTGGAAGTAGCTGAACGAATGTGTACCCGTGTCGCAGTGATTGATCAAGGTCGTGTTTTGGCTGCTGGAACACTAGATGATTTACGGCAAGATTCCAATGAAGATTTGGAAGATATTTTCATTCGTTTGGTCGGTGCATCCGTAGAGGAAATTGAATCCAAGGCAGACTCTAATGAGGAGGAATGAGTATGCATAATGGCTTGCGAGAGCCACCTAATTTTTCGACCTCGTTCCGTTCTAATTTTGTGATGATGTTTCGCGAAGAATGGCGCCAAAATGTCGATTTTGCTCGTAAACGCCACATCATGATGTTCCCCGTAATGTTGGCTCTTGTGACGATGATTATCACAGTTGGATTGCGTTTTCTAACAGGAGACGCGGGTATTGATTCAGCGTATGATACAATACAGGCAGCCGAAGCCCAAGCTGAAAAAGCATTTACTTGGGACGAACTAAAAATTGGTTTACATCTTTCATTGTTCATGTTCAGCCTCGGTATGGGTTCGTTTGCATTCATTGGCCGAAATATGGTGAGCCAACGTGCCAGTGGGAAATCATATTTGCTCGCAGGGCCGGCCTTATTGCCTCTAGAATTACCACCTGTATACTTGGCATATTATTGCAAAGAAGTGACCTTCTACCTTTGCCTTATTTTGACTCCTGCCGTTGGGGGAATGGCTCTTGGCATCCTTTTCGGAATGTTCACAGGTTTGTCCATCCCCCTAGTTTGGGTTTCATTGCCAATCGTCCTCGCATGTATGTTGGTCACAATGATGCAAGGTCTTGCCCTGTCTTTCTTTGCCAGTGCAATTTGGTCAAGATCTCGCCTAGGTGCTTTCTTGGTCCCAATTGGTGCTGTTGGTGCAGGAATTGTGGTTGCCATTGACATCATCCCACTTGAAGCAGCCATTGCAGGGCTACACGTTCAACTGACACACAATTTGCTATTGTTGCCGTTTGCTGCTATTTGCTGGCTAATTATCGCTACAATCGGAGCCCATCTCGTTCCAGATGACTTTGAGGTTAAAGTGACAACTAGAACTGAACTATTCATTCCCGTTCATCGCCAACTATTCTTCCTTGGAAATGGACAGATGCGCACGCTGGTCGCCAAAGAGATGGTCGACGTATGGCGTTCGGGTACATTATTCAAAATGCTGGGTTCATATTGTGTCCCACTATTATTCCTCTTGGCATTGGCCTGGATGGCTGACTTTGCACGATTCCCGATTCCATTTAATTTGTTGTCATACGCACCCTTTTTGGGATTCTTTGGCTTCAATTTCTATTCGTGGTTAAATGCTGTTGATAGTCCTGATTTCCTCAATGGTTTACCCGTGCGAGTTCCACAGTTATTACGGGCAAAAATCCTCGTGTATTTCATCATGACAACTTGGATCTCGATACTCTTCCTGATTCTGATGGCTCATTTGTTGAATCAATGGGCTGGTTTGTTACCAGCATTGTTGGTGATGATAGCAAATTCTGTTTACATCGTCGCATTGAGTGGTTTACTCATGGGATTACGCCCCAACAAGGCAATATTTGACACTCAAATCATGGCCATATTTTGGGTCGCCACAGTCCTTCCATTGGTATCGCTATTCCTCCTTTCATTCACACAAGGGGATATGTCGCTATACGCCAATCAATTCGATCAAATTCAAGCTGGAGGTATCGGTGCCGAATCAGCAGTGTATGATTCAACTCAGGCTCAAGCATCATTTGGTGGCATCGTTGCAATTTCTCTGGGATTATTGGCCTTAGGTGGAACCTTCCTATTGATGTTGGAACGCCGATGGGGTCGAGCCGCCTTTGAGAACTGAAAATCCCTATTTCCCAGCCTCTGATTTTTTTACTCGGCGAAGTCAATTTATCGTGCACTATGGAGGGAACCTATGGTTCCCTGCGGAATCTTATAGTGTACGAAGCAGCATCCGAACATCAAGGGCCGGAGGTATCGAGAATGGCACAGAGAGGTAAAGGTGGCCGGGGGCAACGCCAACGTCGCCAACAACAGCAGTATGAAGAGCTTGACAAATACCCCGTTTTGCCACCACATGCGTTTGCCCGAATCGTACGTGATTTGCGTACACTAAACATTGTTTACCAAGTGATTGAGCCCCCTTTGACCAAGAAAGAAGAAGAAGTTCGTGCTGAGATTGAGACCATTTTTATTCAAGCATTGACGGCTGATATCGAAGAAATTGATTCCAATCCAGATCTCTATCTCCGTGCTGCGATGGACCAAATTGTCAAATCTTATCGGTTGAAAGTCAACAAGAAATCTCGTTCAAAAATTTTCTACTACCTCAAGCGCGATCTCATCGGTTATGGTCGGATGGACGTTCTGATGAATGATGCCAACGTGGAGGACGTCAGCCTAGACGGAACCAACATCCCTATTTTCGCCTATCATCGAAAGTTCGAATCGACTGAAACCACAATTGCCTGGCCCAATGATCAGGAATTAGAATCCTATGTGATTAAACTCGCACAACGTTGTGGCAAACACATTTCAGTTGCTGAGCCCCTATTGGATGCTACTCTAATGGATGGTTCACGAATCGTGATGAAATTAGGTCGTGAAGTGTCAACCCGAGGTTCGACATTCTGTATCCGGCGCTTCCGTGAAGATCCGTTCAGTCCTTGTGATATTGTGGCCTTCCGTACGATGACCAGTTTGATGGTGGCCTACCTTTGGATTGCATTCCAAAATGAAATTTCAATGCTTTTCGTCGGTGGAACGGCATCTGGGAAAACAACAACTCTCAACGCGATGTGCTTGTTTATTCCGTGGCAGATGAAGATTGTCAGTATCGAGTCGACACGTGAAGTGAACATCCCCCAACCCAACTGGATTCCCGGTCTAACACGACAGGGATTCGGTGGTGAGTCCAGTGAAGGTGAGATTGGTGAGTTCGAGTTGCTAAAGGCCGCTCTTCGAGAACGACCAGAATACATCATTGTCGGTGAAATTCGTGGTGCTGAAGCCTATGTTCTGTTCCAAGCAATGGCTACTGGACACTGTTCATATTCTACTGTTCACGCAGACTCTGTACCCAGCCTGGTCCATCGTCTCGAGAACAAACCTATTGATATTCCACGTGTACTTCTCCCAGCTCTAGAGGCTGTGGCGATTCAAATTCAGACACGTATCAACGGTCGTCGTGTGCGTCGCACAAAACAATTGGTTGAGATTGTGGGTGTTGATCCACACAGCCAAGAAGTGATTACGAATGAAGTGTTCAAGTGGGACCCTGCTCGCGACGATTTCGATTTCTCAGGCAAATCATACGTTCTTGAGAAAATCATGGTCAAAATCAATTTCAGTCAAGAGAAGATGCGTCAAGAACTTCGAACCCGAAAGCGTATCCTTGATTGGATGGTCCTCAATGACATCCGAAAATCAGACCAAGTCGCTCAAATTATCACTGAATACTACGTTCGTCCTAACGACGTGCTTGCGCGGGTGGATGGTCTGCGCTGACTTACATTGATGATTGATGGCAGTTGAGAGGCGCAAAATATGGCGAAGAAGAGCATAGGACCTCAGTTTGAAGGTATGGTTCTGACGGGTTGGCAAGAATTCTCCAACGCAATCTTCGGTGGAATGTATCGTAAGAACGCTCGGGCTGACAAAGAGTTGATGAAGACCCTTTCACAAGCAGATATTCGCGTCATGCCAGAGGTCTACAAGGCAACGACACTGATGTCTACAATCTTCGCTACTTTGGGTTGCGTGGGCCTTTTGGCACTAATCTTCATGCCTGGTATCGGCGCAATTTCATTTTGGGAAAATCAACAAACCGCAGAGAGCGTTGACCCTTGCATCATTTGGGCGTTTGAAAACAAGGATGCCGTCGATTATACCATGGGTTGGTCCGATTCTGCTAGCGGCGTTGAATATGGTGGATGTCCATTTTATGAGACCAAAGTGGTGAGTTTTGGTGTCAAAGCGATACTTGTCACCCTCATAGGGGTATTATTGCCGTTTGGTTCATTCAAGTATTTTGGAGGAACAGCAGAGCGCGAAAAAGTCGCCCGCGGTGATCGTCTTGAGAAGTTCTTACCTTATGCGGCATCATACACTGCAGCTATGGCAGCAGCCAATGCTACACCAATGAAGATTTTCAAATCACTTGCAGCCAACGAAGAAATATATGGTGAAATCGCTTACGATTCAGCCATGATTTATCGCGATATTTCCTTGCTTGGAATGGATTTGATTACCGCAATCAAGCATGCGGTTGATCGAGCAGCATCACCTTGGGCTACAGAGTTCTTCCAAGGAATGGTGGGTACACTATCTAGTGGTGGCAACCTCAAACTGTATTTCCTTAACCGCGCCGAACACTACATGCGCGAGAATCGAATTCGCTTGACCATGTTCCTAGAAACCCTTGGATTGATGGCTGAATCTTACGTTGTGGTTGCGGTTGCAATGCCCCTGTTCCTCATCGTCATGCTCGTCATCATGTTCTGGGTATCTGGCGCGGGTAGCCAAATCAGTGAAGGCATGGTATATGGTATTGTGATGGGTGTTCTACCCATGATTCACAT
>Ga0066836_10002254_pt1 | contig 10281 bp, 8 predicted proteins | sample ETNtaG_18_FD_71568 | JGI IMG/M metagenome (GOLD analysis project Ga0066836, IMG submission 71568) | Marine microbial and viral communities from oxygen minimum zone, Eastern Pacific Ocean - ETNP201302SV91 | ecosystem: Environmental > Aquatic > Marine > Oceanic | place: Pacific Ocean: Eastern...
TCAAAGCTCTATTATTTCTTGGATCTGGGTGTGTAATACATTCATTCAAGGAAGAGCAAGATATTCGTTTAATGGGTGGAGTTTGGAAAAAAATACCATATACCTATGCGTTAATGGTAATAGGGACACTAGCTTTGACCGGATTTCCATTTTTTTCGGGTTATTATTCTAAAGACGCTATTATCGAGTTTGCTTATTTAAGAGGTAGTAATATTGGCTACATAGCATCTGGGGTGGGAGTTTTTACAGCCTTTTTGACATCAATTTATTCATGGAGATTAATTTTTAAAACTTTTCATGGAAAATATAATAATAAAGAAAACAATATAAGCTCATTGCATGAGTCTTCCCTAATAATGCTGTTGCCAACATCTTTATTAGCAATTGGCGCAATTTTAACAGGCGTATTATTCAAAGAAACTTTTATAGGTTATAATAGTTTACAGTTCTGGAACAATTCAATTCTATTTTTACAATCATTTCAACACGATCACCCACCAAATTGGTTGCTCATAATAACACCGATTATTGTTATTTGCTCGATACCTATCGCATATTATTTATTTGTAATAAATATAAAAATTTTGAAAAACTTTATTTTAAAAAACCAATTTTTATATAATTTCCTTAAAAATAAATGGTATTTCGACGATCTGTATAATTTTATTTTTATAGAACCGTTAAAAAAAATTGGAATGTTTTTTTGGAAAAAAGGAGATATCAATACAATTGATCGTTACGGACCAGAGGGCTTATCTAGGTTAGTAAAAATTATATCTGATAAAGCTGTACATTTTCAAAGCGGCTACTTGTATCACTATGCTTTTGTAATGCTAATTGGTTTTTCTATACTGTTAACTTATTTAATTTTATACTAAATGAATTTTCCTATTCTATCAGCAATTATACTTATTCCGCTTATTGGGGCTTTATTTATATTAGCTAATAGAGGAGAGCAAAAGACTGTAATAAAAAGCTCAAAATATGTAGCAATATTTTCTTCTTCAGCAAATTTTTTTCTTGCAATGGTTCTTTGGTATTATTTTGATAAATCAACTTCAGAATTTCAATTTGTTGAAGAAAAAAATTGGATTGAAGGTTTTATAAATTTTCAGCTAGGTGTTGATGGAATTTCAATATTATTTATATTACTTACTACATTTATCGCACCTATTTGCATCTTCTCAGGCTCTCAGAGTATTAGGTTTAAGGTAAAAGAATTTTTTATCGCAATTCTCGTAATGGAAACTCTGATGTTGGGAGTCTTCTGCTCTCTTGACCTTGTTATATTTTATTTATTTTTTGAGGGTGGACTTATACCAATGTTTCTTATTATTGGTATTTGGGGAGGCCCCAAAAGAGTTTATTCAGCTTTTAAATTTTTTTTATTTACATTGCTTGGTTCTGTTTTGATGTTAATTGCTATCATTTCTATTTATTGGATTGCTGGCACTACAGATATAATTAAATTATTAGATATAAGAATACCCCAAGAGTACCAATATTTGCTTTGGTTAGCATTTTTTAGTTCATTTGCTGTTAAATTACCCATGTGGCCTTTTCACACTTGGCTACCAGATGCTCACGTTGAGGCGCCAACTGCGGGATCTGTAATTTTAGCTGCAATACTTTTAAAGATGGCTGGGTATGGATTTATAAGATTCTCTTTAGGAATGTTTCCGTTAGCTTCAGATTATTTTACTCCATTAATTTTTGCTCTAAGTGTTATTGCAATAATTTACACATCTTTAGTTGCTTTAATGCAAGAAGATATGAAAAAACTAATTGCTTATTCATCTGTAGCTCATATGGGTTTTGTAACAATTGGTATTTTTTCACTAACAAAACAAGGATTAGAAGGAAGCATAATACAAATGTTGAGTCATGGTTTAATATCTGCTGCACTCTTTTTATGTGTAGGTGTGGTTTACGACAGACTTCATTCTCGTATGATTTCTTCCTATGGCGGATTAGTTAATGTTATGCCCAAGTACGCTGTTGTATTTATGATTTTTACCTTAGCAGCACTAGGATTACCCGGAACAAGTGGGTTTGTAGGAGAATTTTTGGTTTTGGTTGGGGTTTTTCAAGTAAATATTTTTGTTGCCGTTACAGCTAGTCTAGGAATTATATTGGCAGCCGCATATATGCTTTGGCTATATAAAAGAGTAATTTTTGGAAAAATTGCTAGTTCTGAAATAAAAGAAATGAAAGATTTGAATATAATAGAAATATATATTTTTACATCTCTGGTGTTTTTGATAATTTTCTTTGGTGTTTATCCTGATCCATTATTCAATACCATTGACATTTCTATTAATAATTTAATTGATGATTATAAAACAAATTTAAATTTTTATCTAACAACAGAAAGCAATTAAATGCAGACAATAATTTATATATTACCTGAATTATTTTTATCACTAGCAATAATTTTTCTTTTGATGTTGGGTGTTTTTATTAAAAAGAGTTTTAAACTAATAAATTTGCTAACAATTCTTAGTCTAATTTTTGCAATAGCGTTAATTTTAAATCAATCAAATGAAATTATAAAAATTTTTAATGAAAGTTATATTATTGATCATTTATCTATTTTTATGAAAACATTAACCTTGTTATTTTGTTTTTTTGTTTTACTTTCATCGAGCGATTACATTAAAAGCAATAATATTGATAAAATAGAGTATCCTGTAATTGTTTTAACATCAACTCTTGGTATGATGATAATGATTAGCTCTTACGACCTAATCGTTTTCTATCTCGGTTTAGAGTTACAATCTTTATCTTTGTATATATTAGCTTCATTTAAGAGAGATGACGAAAAATCCACGGAAGCTGGACTAAAATACTTTGTATTAAATGCTCTTGCTTCAGGTTTGCTGCTTTATGGTTGTTCTCTTATTTATGGTTTTACTGGATCAACTAATTTTGAAATAATTTCAATTAATTTAAACGAAGCTAATGCAGGCGCAATATTTGGAATTGTTTTTGTTATAGTGGGTTTAGCATTTAAAATTTCTGCTGTTCCTTTTCATATGTGGACACCAGATGTTTATGAGGGAGCGCCCACTTCAGTTACAAGTTTTTTTGCCCTTGTTCCAAAAGTTGCAGCAATCACAGTTTTTATTAGGTTTATGTATGTTCCTTTTTTAAATGTATTTAGCCAGTGGCAGACAATAATTGTATTTTTGTCAATAGCTTCAATGATATTAGGTGCCGTTTCAGCAATAGGACAAACAAATATAAAAAGATTAATGGCGTATAGTTCTATTGGACATATGGGTTATGCGCTTGCAGGTTTAGCAACAGGCACCAATGGGGGAATTCACAGTACAATAATTTATTTAACTATTTATTTGGTTATGAACCTAGGAGCTTTTGCCTGTATTTTTATGATGAAAAGAGAAAATGTTTATTATGAAAATATAGACGAATTGTCAGGATTATCAAAGAATCATCCTATGATGGCACTAAGTTTTTTAATTATACTTTTTTCATTAGCTGGCATACCGCCACTAGCTGGTTTTTTTGCTAAATTTTATATATTTATGTCTGTAATCGAGGCCGAAATGTATACGCTCGCTGTTATTGGTCTCCTTACAACAGTTATATCAGCATTTTATTACTTGAGAGTTATTAAAATAATTTATTTTGACAAGCCCAAGGAGTCTTTCCAAAAAGATTACAATTGGGGTCTTAAAATTTCATTAATTTTATCGAGCTTATTAATTTTGACTTATTTTGCTTATCCTTCAATACTAATTGATACCATTTCTTCAATAATAATTAATTAATGAAATTTAAACTTTTTAAGTTTGAGAAAGTCACTAGCACAAATGACATTGCAATTAATTTAATCAAAGATCAGAATAAACAAGCAGGATGTATTTACGCTAAAATACAAACCAAAGGAAGAGGTACGCACGGAAGAAAGTGGGCTTCATATAAAGGGAATTTATTTTTATCCATATTCTTTCCATTAAAAAATAATTATCCAAGTTTTAGTGAGTTTTCTTTAATCAATCCTTTAATAATTTCAAGTGTAATTGGGCATTTTTGTAGAAAAGAAAATATAAATTTAAAGTTTCCAAATGATATACTTGTAAACAGAAAAAAAATTTGTGGCATATTACAAGAGGTTATAACAGCAAATAGTCAAAAATTTTTAATTATAGGAATTGGAATGAATATTACAACAAACCCTGGTATTAATAAAAAATACAAAGCTACAAATATTTTACTACAAACTAAAAAAAAACCGAAAATTGAAAAAATAATAGATCTAATAATTTCTTCATATGTAAAATTTTTTGCTGATCTAAAATCATACAATTATATAAAATTTAAAAAAAAAGCTGATTTGATGGCTTTAAAGCAAGTTTAAAAAATGAATGCGCTAATTGGTGATATAGGAAATACAAGCACTAAAATTTGTTTAATTGACACAAAAAACTTTAGATTAAAAAAGACTATTTATTTTAATAGCCAAAATATTTATTCAAAAAAACTCTTAAAAAAAATTTTAAAGAGAGTTGTTAAAGAAATCCCTATTGAAAAAGTTGCTCTGTTTTCAAGTGTTGTTCCCAAATATCAATTGTTATTAAAAAAATTTCTTAACAGCACATACAAAATAAATTTAAAAGAAATTAAAGAAAAAAAAATAAAAAAAATTATAAAAATAAATATTAAAAATAAAAAACAAGTAGGTTCAGATAGAATTGCAAATGCAGTTGGAGTTTATAAAAAATATAAATGCAACTGCATAGTTTTAGATTTTGGCACAGCAACAACTTTTGATGTTGTAACCAAAAAAGGCATTTATAATGGTGGAATAATTGCCCCAGGTGTAAACCTTTCGATAAAAAGCTTGATAAATTCAGCTGATCAAATACCTATCTTTTCATTAAAAAAGCAAAAAAAAATTATTGGAAAAAATACAATAGAAGCTCTGCGTTCAGGTTTTTATTGGGGTTACTTAGGGTTAATTAATAATATAATTTTAAAAATAGAAAAAGAAACTAAGAAAAAATACAAAATTGTTTTTACTGGTGGTTATGCTGACTTATTTAAATCTTCTATAAACAGATCTTTTACTATAGATAAGCATATAACAATTAGAGGTGTGATTGAAATTTTTAAGGAAAATAAGGAATTATTCGTAAAATGAAAAAAGAGGAATTTATTTTTTGCCCTTTGGGAGGGTCTGGTGAAATAGGCATGAACATGAATTTATATGCCTATGGAAATCCAGAAAACAAAAAATGGATCATAGTTGATATAGGAGTTACTTTTGCAGATGATACAGTGCCAGGTGTAGATTTAATTTATCCTGATCCTGGATTTATAGTTGACAAAAAAGATGATTTACTTGGTTTAGTTTTAACCCATGCCCACGAAGATCATATTGGTGCAATAGCACACATATGGCCCAAACTTCTATGTAATATATACGCGACTCCTTTTACAAGTGTTTTAATTCAAGAAAAATTTAAAGAAAAAAAAATAGATATAGGAAACAAATTAAAAATTGTTGAACTAAATGGTAAAGTTGAATTAGGTCCTTTTAAAATTGAATTTGTAACATTAACGCATTCTATACTTGAACCCAATGGTTTAAAAATTGAAACACCAGCTGGAATAGTATTACACACCGGTGATTGGAAATGTGACCCTAATCCGTTGATTGGTGAGACAATTAATGAAAAAAAATTGAAAGAAATAGGGAACGAGGGCGTATTAGCAATGATTTGTGATTCAACAAATGTATTTAACCCTGGCCGAGCTGGATCAGAATTGGATGTAAGAAAAAGTTTGTTAAAAATAATGAAAACTAAAAAGAAAAGAATAGTAGTCACTTCTTTTGCTTCAAACGTAGCAAGAATGGAGAGTATTTTTTATTGTGCAGAAAAAACTGGGCGACAAATATCATTAGTTGGTAGATCTATGCATAGAATTTATAAAGCAGCAAAACAATGTGGATATTTAAAAAATTTAATTAAACCACTTGATCCACGAGAAGCAAAAAAAACTTCTAGAGAAAAAATTGTTTATTTGTGTACTGGTAGCCAAGGTGAGCCTAACGGAGCAATGATGCGTATTTCAAATTATATACATCCAGATGTTATGATTGAATCTAACGATACAGTGATTTTTTCTTCAAAAATCATACCAGGAAATGAAAAAAAACTTTACAAAATGCATAATCAATTAGTTAAAAATGGCATTGAGGTTGTTTCTGAGGATAATGAATTTGTGCATGTATCTGGTCATCCAAATAGACAAGATTTAATGGACATGTATAGCTGGGTAAAGCCAAACGCAATTATTCCTGTTCACGGAGAACATAGACATATGTTAGAGCATATTAATTTTGCTAAAGAAATGCAGGTTCGTTATCCAGTTCAAGTTGAAAATGGAGATATAGTTCAGCTATTTCCAGGTGATAAACCAAAAGTTTTTGACAAAGCTCCCGTTGGAAAAATATATGTTGATGGAAACATAAGCGTTGGAGAGGAATCCCAATCTATAAAAGATAGGAAAAATATTTCCTATAATGGTTTTTTAGAAATAACAATTATTATTAATAATGTTGGTTCAATAGTAAAAAAACCTATTATTTCATTCAAGGGCATTCCTAGCAATGATGAAAAAAGCGATTTTATTTTTGATTTAGAAGATAAAATTAGAAATATATGTAGCACTTTTTCTTTAAAAAACTCTAATCAGGAACAAAATTTGATAGAATCGTTAAGAACTAATTGTAGGAAAACTGTAAAAGAAAAGACTGGAAAGAGACCTTATACGAACGTAAATTTGGTGAGAATATAAAATTAAGACTTATGTATCTATCTAAACTATTTATTCCTCTATTAAAAGAGAATCCTTCTGAGGCAAAAATTAAATCTCATTTACTTATGCTTAGAGCGGGAATGATTAAACAATCTTCAACAGGAATTTATTCTTGGTTACCATTAGGTTTTAAAATTATGAAAAAAATAGAACAAATTGTTAGAGAAGAGCAGAACAAAATTGGCGCACAAGAATTATTAATGCCAACCATACAATCCGCTGAAATATGGAAAGAAAGCGGAAGGTATGATGACTATGGTGAAGAAATGTTAAGAATAAAAGATCGTCAGGGTAAAGAAATGCTATATGGACCAACTAACGAAGAACTTATAACAGAAATATTTAGAGCTAGCGTTAAATCATACAAGTCATTACCTCAAATTTTATATCACATTCAGTGGAAATTCCGTGATGAACTAAGGCCAAGATTTGGTGTTATGAGATGTAAAGAATTCTTTATGAAAGATGCGTATTCATTTGATTTAAGTAATGAAGAAGCAAAAAAATCTTACAATAAAATGTTTTTTGCTTATTTAAATACATTTAAGAGAATTGGGCTTACAGCAATACCAATGGCAGCAGATACTGGACCAATAGGAGGCGATCTATCTCATGAGTTTATAATTTTAGCAGAAACAGGAGAAAGTAAAATTTATTCAGATAAAAGAATTTTTGATATAGATATAAATAAGCACACCAATAGTGATGAATCAATTAAGAAGTTAAGAGAAAAGTACGATACATTTTACGCAGTTACAGATGACAAATTTAAAAAAGATGATTTTGAAAAAAAAGTAAGGAAAGAAAATCAATTAATTACAAAAGGTATTGAAGTGGGACACATTTTTTACTTTGGAGACAAATATTCAAAACCTTTGAAATGTTCAGTAGATTTACAAGATGGAAAAAAAGTAGATGTAAAAATGGGATCTTACGGCATAGGAGTTTCAAGGTTAGTAGCTGCAATAATCGAAGCTAATTACAACAACAATGTTATGAAGTGGCCAAAATCAGTAACTCCATTTGAAGTTGCAATAATTCCAAGTTTACAAAAAAATGATAAATCAAATTATTTAAAAGCCCAAAAAATATATAATTCGCTGATTAATAAAAAAATTGATGTTTTGTTCGATGACACTGAAGAACATTTGTCAGCAAAATTTAAAAAATTTGATTTAATTGGTATTCCTTATCAAATAATTTTGGGAAGCAAATCCACAGAAGGTAAATTTGAATTTAAAGAAATAAATGGCAAGACAGAAAGTTTATCTTTGGATGAAATTACAAATAGATTAATAAACAAAAGAAATTTAAATTGATCTCAAAAGTTGAAAGCAAAATAGCAATTAGATATTTAAAACCTAAAAAAAAAGAAGGTTTTTTAAAGGTTATATCTATTTTTTCATTTGCAGGTATAGCCCTTGGAGTGTCTATTTTAATAATAGTGATGTCAGTTATGAGTGGGTTCAGAACAGAACTTGTTAATAAGATTTTAGGTTTTAATCCTCATATAATAGTCAAACCTTACGAAAAAAAAATTAACAAAGATGAGCTTAACAAGCTTGAGAAGCTACAAGATAAAATAACAAGAGTAGATTTTAGTTTTAATGGCCAGGCGATATTAATTAACAAAGATAACACTTCGGGAATATTAGTTCGATCTTATTTTCAGGATGATATTAATAGAATAGACTTAATAAAAAATGGTATTATAGAAGGATCTTTAGATTTATTCAAAAAAGATACAATCTCTATTGGAAAAGAGTTGGCAATATCTTTGGATTTAATTTTAGAAGATAAAATAACATTAATGTCGACAGCTAATTTGCAGACACCATTTGGTAATTTACCGCTACAAGAAAAATTTACTATATCATCAATTTTTTCTACTGGGCTTGTTGAATTTGATCAAAACGTAATTTTTATGCCCTTTGAAAATGCAAAATCTTTATTTGAAATTTCAGACAAAGACATAAATTTAGAAATATATTTGAAAAAACCAGATAAAGTTGAATTGTTTAAAAATGAGGTGCAAGAATTATTTAGTGATCATTACGTTTATTCTTGGGCCGATTTAAATAAATCTTTTTTTGGTGCTTTAAAAGTTGAAAGAAATGTAATGTTTATTATTTTAACGTTAATTATAGTTGTTGCGGCATTCAATATAATTTCTGGACTAACAATTTTAGTTAAAAATAAAACAAAAGAAATAGCCATACTCAGAACTTTGGGCGTTAGCAAAAAATCTATTACTAAGATATTTTTTTTAATTGGATTTACAATAGGTCTTTTTGCTACAATAACAGGCGTTGTAATTGGAGTTTTGTTCTCATACTACATTGAAGAAATTAGAATTTTAATTACTTCTATTTTTAATATTCACTTGTTTCCAGAAGAAATATATTTTTTAAGTCAAATGCCATCGGAAATTAATGTTGGTTATATAATCATTATTTCTATTTTTTCATTATTGATTACTTTTTTAGCTACAATTTTTCCTTCTATGGCAGCTGCAAAATTAGATCCAATTAAGGCTTTACAATATGACTAAAGAGATATTAAAATTATCAAAAATATCAAAAAAATTTATTGGTGCGAGAAAAACTATTACCGTTCTTAAAAATATAAATTTAAAAATTAATAGTGGAGAATTAGTTTCTTTAACAGGCCCCTCAGGATCTGGCAAATCTACTTTGCTACACATAATTGCCTTATTAGATCAACCCACGGCGGGTGAAGTTTTTTTTAAAAGAAAAAGTTTTTCTAAGTCAGATGATGATCAAAAAGATTCAGTGAGAAGAAAAGGAATTGCTATAATATACCAACAAAATAATTTACTAAGTGATTTTACAGCTTTAGAAAATGTAATGATTCCATTAGTAAACGATGGAATTGACTGGAACGATGCCAAAAAAAAAGCTGCTAAATTCTTATCATTAGTAAATTTATCTAAAAGACATGATCATTTCCCTAGCGAATTATCTGGCGGAGAACAACAGAGAGTTGCAGTTGCACGAGCATTGATTATCGAACCTCAATTGATTTTAGCAGATGAACCCACGGGTAGTTTGGATAGAAACACAGCAAATGAAATATTTTCTTTATTTAAGAAACTTAAATCTAAAAATAGAGCAATACTTTATGCAACTCATAATAGAGAATTATCAGCCAGAGCAGACTATAAGTTAAATATTATAGATGGTAACATAAGTAAAAAAAAATGAAGAAAGAATCTGGTAATAATTTTACTCACTTAAAAATTCATACACAATATTCAGTTTGCGAAGGAGCTTTAAAAACACTCGATCTAGCGAAACACTGTAAATTTAACAAAATTAAAGCTATAGGTTTATGTGATTCACATAATTTGTGTGGAGCGTTAGAATTTTCAGATTCTATTGCAAAATCTAAGACGCAGCCAATTATAGGAAC
>Ga0066836_10002255_pt1 | contig 10280 bp, 13 predicted proteins | sample ETNtaG_18_FD_71568 | JGI IMG/M metagenome (GOLD analysis project Ga0066836, IMG submission 71568) | Marine microbial and viral communities from oxygen minimum zone, Eastern Pacific Ocean - ETNP201302SV91 | ecosystem: Environmental > Aquatic > Marine > Oceanic | place: Pacific Ocean: Eastern...
GGGTGTCTTTGAAGGGGAACCAACGCATGATTTCCATCGGTCCATTCGCACCTTGATGGACTCCGTTGATGTTTCGACACGCGAATTTCATCGATGGGAGAAACTCAACACCATGACGGCCGAGTTCCAATCCTCCTTTGCTCCTCTTGCCGAGCATCATCTTGGCAAATGGGCCTTTCATCCCATGAGGGACCATATGGACCGCGCCAGTTGGGACCGCATACCCATCATGGTCATGTTGCGTGAAGCGCCCTCCGGCAAAAGAAAGGCGCTCGTAAACTTGAACATCGTAATTCCCAGTATGCGCCAACTTGACTGCCGAAGTTAGACCACCAATGCCACTACCGATAACGACGACGCGCTTCTTATCGGTCATGATTCAGCCTCAAGAGTAAACCAAGGCACCGGTTGGACACCACATCAGACAGCGGAGGCAATCCGTGCAATTATCGAGGATGACTTCACACAGACCTTCGACGATGAGGGCATCATCTTTACATGCCATCAGACAGTAAGAACAGCCCACACACAGGTCATCGATAACGTTCAATTTTGTTCCATCGAAAATCGGACGATCGTGCGATGGACCCGATTGAAGCGCGGGGACAACCCCGGGCGTTGCCTTCTCGCGGAATGCATCGGCCATGAACCGGCCTCGTGTTGGAGTATTTAGGCAATTGTGCGGAATACTGATGAATACCATGCGTGAGGTTGAAAAATATAGGCAGCGGGTAAGGTATGGGACAAATTTTGATTCAAAATGCACCAGAGCACCTCAAATCCGATGCTCTGCGCTCTGAATTGGACACCGATGGGTGCGGGAGCATTGTGTCATTTCTCGGTTTGACAAGGGGTATCGATGATGGTGTAGAGGTGCACCGCCTCGAATTTGATGCCTGGGCTGAAAAATTGCCAGAGGTGTTGCACGAGCTTGCATCTCAAGCCATCGAAAGGTTCGGCGTCCAAGGTATTGCAATGAGTCACAGAACCGGTGTTGTATTGCCTGGAGAAGACATTGTCTGCATCCATGTCGCGAGTATTCATCGCCGTGAAGGGTTCGAAGCTTGTTCATGGCTCATCGACGAACTGAAAAAACAAGCCCCCCTGTGGAAGAAGGAGGTGCGGGCAGATGGTACGCAATGGAAGGAGGGATTGGGATGACTGATGCGATTGTCCCAGTGGGGCACAAACCGATTGTTGCTCGTTCAGCAGTTGCGACTGGAGTTCTCGAACTCTCCTCCGATTCTGCCGATGCAATTCGCAATGGATTGGTAACCAAAGGCGATGTATTGGAAGCCAGTATGGTCGCTGCTATTCAAGCTGTGAAAGAAACTCCAAGATCCATTCCTCATTGCCACATCATCCCCATTGAAGGCTGTTCAGTAACCTGGGATTGGGAAGGAAATTCTTTGCGCTGTACCGTCAGTGTGAGTGCGCATTGGAAAACGGGAGTTGAGATGGAGGCCCTATGCGGTGTATCCACTGGATTACTATGCGCATGGGATATGGTCAAGTCACTTGAGAAGAATTCTGAAGGGCAATACCCAAGCACAAATATTCGAGATATTCGAGTTTTGGAAAAGCGTAAGGGCGAGGCGCAGGATTGAGAACCCCCTCGCTCTCGCAAGTGACATGGCGAGTACGTCTGACCTAGCAGACTACTTTCTACGCGCATGTGAGGATGCGGCGATTGCTGCAGCCAAATGGCGTGGTAAAGGAGAGCGGAAAAAGGCCGATGGGGCGGCGGTTGAAGCCATGCGAGCGGTATTCGATTCTGTTCCCTTTGATGGCCGAGTAGCGATTGGAGAAGGTGAGCGGGACGACGCGCCCATGCTGTATATCGGTGAACCTCTAGGTTGCCTTCAGGGTGTAGATGGTGCACCAAAAATTGACATCGCTGTAGACCCGTTGGAATGCACAAACAATTGTGCGACGGATTCCCCCAATGCAATCGCAGTGCTCGCTGCGGCTCCACGGGGGGCACTTCTACACGCACCCGATTGCTACATGGACAAAATTGCAGGCGGACCTGAATTGAATGGCATTCTGAGCCTTGAGGCATCAACCGACTGGAATATTGAAGCGGCTTGTTCTGCACTTGACAAGAAGGCATCCGATCTCAAGGTCGTCGTCATGGACCGACCAAGACACGAGAAACTCATCAAAGAATTGAGAGCATTGGATGTTAGCGTCCCACTCATTGGGGACGGCGATGTGTCTGCTGCACTCAATGCTGCAGACCCCAACTCCGACATCGACATGTTGATGGGAATTGGAGCCGCTCCAGAAGGCGTGATTACGGCCGCAGCCCTCAGGGGTCTTGGAGGCCATTTTGAGGGGCAACTTGTGACCACCAATGAAGACCATTCTAGGCGAGCCGCAGAAATGGTTGGTGATGATGTAGATCGAATTTGGGGGCGTGATGATCTCTGCGCTTCTGATGATGCAATTTTCGTGGCTTCCGGAGTCTGTTCAGGTTATCTCCCAGGCGTTGAATTCCTAGGCCCAAATCGTGTGGCTGTCCACTCTGAAATTCTACATGTGGTTGATGGACGAAGGCAATTCGTATCCTCTGAGAAGAGCCTTTGAATCGATAAGCCGCCTACGGCGGCGATTTGATATGCCTGCTGTGATTCGGCAATGGTATGACCAATTGGCCTACAATGGAAGCCATGCCTAACAACCTCGTCAATTACGGCGTAACTGACAACGGAATTGCTGTGATTGAACTCATCTCAGATTCTGACGGGAAGCCACTCGCCGAAGGGAAAACACCCGTCAACACCTACACTCGTGAAATGTGGGAAGACATCGATCAAGCGATTCTCAACGCGCGTTTTGATGGGGATGTCAGCGTGATTTTGATGACAGGACACGGAGAGAAATTCTTCTCGGCAGGAGCGAGTATCAACTACCTCAACAGCTTGACTCCACGATACAAGTACTTCTTCTGTCTACATGCAAACGAAACACTTTCTCGCCTAGAGCAAACGCCAAAGCTCGTGATTGCAGCACTCAATGGACACACCGTCGGTGGTGGTCTTGAGATTGCAATGGCTGCGGATATTCGAATCGCACTGAAGGGGAATTTCCAGATTGGATTGCCAGAAGTTGCTCTCGGTGTTCTTGCGGGCACAGGAGGGACGGCGCGATTGTCCCGTTTGGTCGGTAAGGCAAGAGCTATGGAAATCATGGTCACCGGGCGCAAATTCTCCTTTGAAGAAGCAAAGGAAATGGATCTGGTGCACGACCTGTACGACAGCATGAACCTCGATGAATTCCGACAGGATGTTCTGGATTATGCGGGACAATTCACACTACCTCTGGCCGCAGCCAAGGCGATTGGGAACATCAAGCGCAGTGTGCAGAGTGGAATCGAAATCCCACTCGAGTACCATCTCGCATTGGAGCGTGAGTTACAATCTGACCTCTTCCAATCTGAAGATGCAAAGGAAGGGATTGCTTCGTATGTCGAACGACGAACACCCCGCTTCTCTGGAAAGTAAAACGAAATAACACCATTTCAAATATGACTGTCCCTACGGGACAGACATGAGCACAACAGAAATCGTGGAGACGTATACTCCGAACTTTGAAGTATGGATTTCAGAGTTCCAAGAATGGCAAACTCGAATTGGTTTTGACCCCAGTTGGTTGGGGGATTATACATTCGACATCAAGTTTGATTGGGATACCGCTGGAGACACAATTGAGTTCGGGGATTTTGAGGGTATGCCGAAATGGGAACGTAGAATGCAGGTCCCACAACAGAATATCAGAGACGCCATTGTATCGATGGTGACCGTGCAGGGCGACACCGAATTTGCGAGTGTCGAACAACAGCACCACCTTCTGGAATCGGCACCGACAGAATATGACCGTAAATCTGCACTTCGAATCATGTGTGAAGAACAGCGACACGGCTGGCAGATGGCATATGTCCTTTGCACATTCTTTGGTGAACAGGGTGTCCGTGAAGCAATGAAATTACTAGAGCGGAATTCTATGGGGAATCCAATTCGCGGAGAGGAAGATCGAAGTCGAATCCTGGGTTCATTCAATGAACCGATTGACCATTGGCTGGATTTCTTTTGCTTCACCCATTTCATCGACCGTGATGGAAAATTCCAACTGAAAATGCTGAGCACTTCATCCTTCAAACCACTGGCAGCCAGCATGGGACCCATGCTCAAGGAAGAGTCATTCCACCTTGGAACCGGCGCGAATGGACTGCGTAGAGTCGTCAAGCAGGGAGTTATTCCAATGGCGTTCCTTCAGAAATACATCAACAAGTGGGTCAGTACAGGCTTGGACCTGTTTGGCACCGATGAGAGTACTTCGGCACAATGGGCCTACGTCTATGGCGTCAAGGGACGATATGATGAGCGAGAATCAGAGATTGATGCAGACCGTGAACATCTCAATGAAGAATCACGAATGCATTACTTCAATGAAATCCGTGACGAAATGGTTCGAATCAGTAAACCGAGAAAGAAAGGAGAACCTGAATTGTATATCCCCAGTGACAAATTCAACCGGGGCGTTGGCCACTACCATGGAATTCGATTTACAGTAGAAGGAGATGACTTTGAGGGCGATGATGATGACTGGAATGCTTACCTCGACTCTGTTCTACCAACGGATGAAGACGAGAAGACATTGCGCGAAGAATACCTGACACAAGAATGGATTCAATACCGTGAGTGGAAGGGGAATTAGGTAGGGGTTGAAACGATGACAATGCTAGCCTACGGGCTACTGAATGTCGACAGAGATCGACTCAAACCGTTCTTTGAGCGTGTACCCGAGTTGTTTCAGGCCGATCACCATTCTTCTGAACAAGATGCTGAGGGCTACGAAGAATTGCTGTATCGAATCTGCAGACCATATTCAAGTAAAACGCTCGATATGATTGACGAATGGATGGGTTTTGAGTCGAGAGGATGGAAAAGCGATACGGAAAGAGAAGTGTTACTCTTCCTCTATGCCGTCAGATTCCCAGATACATTGCTAGTTGAGAGTTTGACGGATGAAGCACGAAGTGATATCCGTCGACTTTCTGCCTATTTGCATTTCACCAAGCACACGTATGCGATTTGGGATCAAGATACTCGCAAAGGACTCAAAAAATTGGGTTTTGATGTACCTAATACCGAAGAGGCGTGCCCCTTCAAATATGGTGCTTATGCGGCTTCGATTGAATTACTGAAGAACCTGGCTCCATTCTATTCATTCCTTGAACACGATGTCCCTCGACAGCGATTGTTCCAATCCGCTCTAGCAGCATATGGTCGGGAGGATTGACCGTGGGATGCCGAGTTGTTGCCGTCATAGGTGCGGGAACAATGGGGGCAGGTATTGCTCAAATTTGTGCACAAGCTGGTTGGAGTACCCGACTTTACGATGCATTTCCGGATGGATTGAAGGCCGGAATGGACCGAATCGATACATTCTGGGACAAAGGAATCGAAAGGGGGAAGACCACTTCTGAGCAGAAATCAGAGTGGTCAGGGAACCTAAGTGCTTGTTCAGATTTGGCTGAAGCGGTAAGTGGAGTTGATTTGGTCATTGAGGCGGTTCCAGAAATCTTAGATTTGAAGCAGCAAATTTTTGCTCAACTCGATCAATTGGCGCCCCCTAGTGCAATCCTAGGAACCAATACTTCTGGGCTGAAAATTTCTGATATTGCGAACGCGACCAATCGTCCAGATATGGTCATCGGGATGCATTTCTTCAATCCAGTTCCGATTATGAAACTGCTAGAATTGGTTCGACACGATGAGGTCTCTGATTCAACCATTGAATTTGCACAAGAAATTGGGGCAGCGATGGGGAAATCTTGCATTCTTGTGAACGATGTGCCTGGCTTCGCGACCAGTAGACTCGGTGTGGTTCTAGGCAATGAAGCCATACGAATGCTGTCCGATGGAGTGGCATCGGCAGCGGATATTGACACGGCGATGCGGCTCGGATACAAGCACCCTATGGGGCCATTGGAACTCTCGGATTTGGTTGGACTTGATGTCCGCCGAGATATTCTCAACAACTTGGCGGAATCTTTTGACGATGAATCGTATAGGCCCCATCCTCTACTCAATCAATTGGTTGAGGCTGGCGATTTGGGGAAAAAAACAGGCAAGGGAATCTATGATTGGTCTTCTGGTGAGAAGGCTGAGCGCGAACTTTAGTCCAGTTCGCTCGTCCTCAAAACCATCTCCAATTTCCAATTTTCACCTTCTTTACTAAACAAGGCACAGGTCGCCGGTGGCATTTGATGGAATTGGCCACTCAATGTTGCGACCAATAATTCACATCCGGGATTGTGACCCAAAATCAGCGTGGTTTGATCTGTTTGAACCTGATCTGTCAATTCCATCAAAGTATCAAGGCTTGCCCGATATATTTCAGGCCTAATTTCTGATGGGATTTCCATGAGATGTGAATGGGTCTCCTGCGTGCGTGTAGAACTGGAAACAAATGCAGTATCTGGTATCCAACCCAATTCACTCAAGGCTTGTGATATTCGAGGAGTTTCAAGCCGACCTTCCTCCGTGAGAACTCGTTCGTGATCAGATTGTTGTGGTGATTCCCAACCACTCGTTGCATGGCGCATCACAATCATTCGCGTGGGCATTCAATCCCTCAATCGAAAATTGGTTCTCTCTTCTCAAGGAAGGCGGCGACACCCTCGGCGAATTCATCTGTTTGGCTGGCAGCGATAATCAATGCTTGTTCAAATTCTAACTGGGTCTGGAAAAAGGTTGAGGTCGAGGCATCGAGCAACTGCTTGGTACCACTTCGACTCATCTTGGACCACCGCCCCCAATCAGAAGCCAATTGAACAGCGCAATCAATCAGTTCGTCCGACGAAGCGACTTTGTCCACAGCTCCTTTCTCTAGAGCCTCATCACCCGTCCATGTTTCATCGTTGAAGAAAAATTGTCGTGCGGTTTGATTGCCTACGAGGCGAGGCAGAAGCCATGTTGAGCCACCATCAGGAGATAACCCCAATTTGAAAAAGGCCGCCGCCAATTTTGCATCTGGCGAGGCTATTCGTGCATCGCAAGCCAGGGCTAGACCAAGGCCACCTCCCGCCGCTGCTCCATTGATTGCAGCCACTAGAATCGTTGGATCCGTGCGCATACGAATCTGTAACGGGTGCAATATACTAGTCAAATCATCGACCAATGGGCCGATACGGCCATCGTCAATACTTCGTTGAAATTCATCAATATCAGCGCCTGCACAGAAAAATCGTCCAGTGCCTGTCAAGACGATCCCACGAATGCTATTATCGTCCATCAAATCGTTGAGGGTTGAAGATATTTCACTCATCGAATCGCTGTCGAAAGCATTGCGTGCCGCTTCTGCGGAGATTGTCACGACGGCTACGGAGTCTCGGCGCTCGACCTCTAGGACCATGTTGTCCGGTCGAGGTCCTCAGTATTGAATTGCATGAAGGTGATAAGTTGCGAATGAATCGGCCATACATGATGCGACGCGACTCCTTGTACATCAACGGTGAATGGGTTCAAGCCACAGGCGAGGGAACTATCGAGGTTGTCAATCCGGCGACCGAGGAAATCATCGGTTCCGTACCGGTTGGTAGCCAAGCGGATGTGGATGCGGCAGTGACAGCTGCAAGGGCGGCATTCCCTGCTTGGAGTGCCACCTCAATCGAAGAACGGATTGCAGTGCTGAATCAACTTTCGGCAGCGATCAAAGAGAATACTGAGGAGTTGGCCCAGACCATTACCGCAGAAGTGGGGACACCGATTGGATACAGTCGCATGGCCATGGTTGGCACTCCGCGTGTTGTTGCCCGTTCTTATGCAAAAATCCTAGAGGGATTTGAGTGGGAAGAAGAGGTTCGTAATTCTCTGATCGTCAAAGAACCGATTGGTGTTTGCGCATTCATTACCCCTTGGAATTTCCCGCTTCACCAAATCATTGGAAAGGTCGCACCGGCACTTGCAGCAGGTTGTACGATGGTATTGAAACCAAGTAAAGAAGCGCCATTGAACGCATTTTTGCTTGCAGATATCATCGATGGAATGGATTTGCCAGATGGTGTGTTCAACCTTATCAGTGGACATGGCTCAGAAGTTGGCGAATATATGTCAGGACATCACGATGTAGACATGGTCTCTTTCACAGGTTCGACCGGTGCAGGTGTACGTGTCAGTCAGGCTGCTGCCCCTACGGTGAAACGTGTTACACTCGAGTTGGGTGGAAAAAGTGCCAATGTTGCACTGGATGATGCAGATCCACAATTGATTGGCAAGGTAGCCATCGGCGCCTGTTACCAAAATTCAGGCCAAACATGCTCTGCACTGACCCGCCTCATCATCCCCGAATCAATGAACGATGAAGTCTGTGAAGTGATTGCAAATCGTATCGCTCGATATACTGCCGGAGATCCTCTGGATGAAAACACAAGGTGTGGACCGATGGTTAGCGCCCGACAACAAACCAGTGTATCTGGATTCATTCAGGCAGGAATCGACGAAGGTGCCAAACTAATCTCAGGTGGAATGGGGATGCCCGATGGATTGGATTCCGGTTTCTTTGTCAAACCCACCGTGTTTGCCAACGTGACTCCTGACATGACCATTTGGCAAGAGGAAATTTTCGGACCCGTGCTCGTGATTGCAACCTATGAATCAGAAGGCGAAGCACTCGCTTTGGCCAACGATTCAATCTACGGTCTTTCAGGTGGTGTTTGGTCAGCGGATGTGGAGAGAGCCATGGCCTTCGCAAGAGGCATGCAAACAGGTCAAGTCTCCATCAATGGAGGTCCATTCAACATCAGCGCACCGTTTGGCGGATACAAGATGTCGGGCAATGGACGAGAATTGGGTGTACATGGGCTTGAGGAATTCCTAGAAACCAAATCCATTCAACGCCCAGTGGAATAATCTGGCGCCACCGTGAAGAACCCCCTCTAAGGATGAGTGAATATGGCCGAGGGTGACAGTAGACCTCGTCTCGTACTAATCTCGGGTGCTACCGGGGCAGGGAAGACCACTCTGGCAAAGGCCGTTGCTCACGAAATGGGCATGGCGAGAATTGCTTCTTCAGATACCATTCGAGAGGTCATGCGAGCCACTTCTGATTCTCCCGACCCAGCCTTGAATCGTTCATCCTATGGGCGTGGAGATGTCGGGGACCCAGCAACAGATTGGGAAGATGCAGCGAAAGCAGTCCAACCCGGAATCGAGGCCGTTGTTGAAAGAGCCCGCCGTCAAGGTGTGGATTTGGTGGTTGAAGGCGTCCATATCATCCCTTCACGAAAACTGGTCGGCGCCTGGGAAGCAGCCGGTGGGGCTGCGGTTGGAGTCATCGTCAAAATTGAAGATGAAGACACCCACCGTGACAGAATCGAAAAGCGTGAGGCAAACACTTGGCGAGGGGCTGAGCGATATCGAATCGGATTTGACCGAATTCGATCGATTCAGAGAGCCATCGAGGAGCGCGGGGCTGGAGCCGAATGGAAGGTGGTCGATACACGACTGCATCAAGATGGGTTGGGCATGGTTCGACAATGGTTGAATGAAGCTTGGTATGCAGCAGATCGTCGTTGAGTGGTGATTTCGTGGAAATTACTGCACTGCAAGCTTGGCGAGCAATTCCACAAACACAAGAAATTGTAGATTACTTTAGTGGAATCTTTGATGTCATTGGAGTCACCATTGAGGAAACCGGGGAAGAATTGACCATCGCACTAGAGGAAAATCAAATTCGAATTGATGCGGGATTGCCAAAGAATCCTGACTTCGTTGTACCCCTAAAGTGGGAGAACGTCGAGAACATGGTATCTCATGCAAAGGATGGGAAAATCGATTCCCATGAGTCGTGGAGAATCGTCTCTGTTCTGTTCACTTCATTGACACAAGCGACATTGTACAACCCTATCATGGCGAGTGACATCGGTCGTAGAATCTCTCGTGTGGAAGATCTCGCACATGTCTACCTGATTGCGCCCGATGGTCACGAGGCGACACGTCATACGCTGGCCTATCTGAAGAAACAGTGGTTGGTGATTCCAGGCCTATATGGGAAACCGAAGAGAACTTTTCGGATGACTGCGGAAGATAGTATCGACTATCAGAGAAGGGTTTTCAGTGCCATAAAGAACAACAGTTTCAGAGAATGGTGGCGATTCTCACGATGGTACAAGAAGTGGAGAAAGACCGTTTCAGTCAAGCACTAATCGCATGGGTAGCCTATCGAAGGACGGACTGAAAGCCCTTTGAAATTGTAAATCCGTTTCAATGGGT
>Ga0066836_10002257_pt1 | contig 10279 bp, 11 predicted proteins | sample ETNtaG_18_FD_71568 | JGI IMG/M metagenome (GOLD analysis project Ga0066836, IMG submission 71568) | Marine microbial and viral communities from oxygen minimum zone, Eastern Pacific Ocean - ETNP201302SV91 | ecosystem: Environmental > Aquatic > Marine > Oceanic | place: Pacific Ocean: Eastern...
TTGCATTTTTTCCTGATTAACCGTAAGATCAGACAACATTGAATTTATAATAATTAATGCAGTGATTGATGTTTTTGATGTTGACCAAATTGAAGATTTTATTTGTTGAAGATCTCTACTGTATCCAGAAGGTAATCCCTTTGTAGTAGTTAAGATTGATGTTAGGTGTCCTATAACTTGTGATGTTTTTCCACGTGTCAATTCCAAGATGTCTGGATTTTTCTTTTGTGGCATAACACTTGAAGGAGATGTAAAATCATCAGAGAGTTCTATGAATGAAAATTCAGAGGAAGACCAAATTATGAAATCTTCAGATAGTCTGCTTAAATTTGTCATCATGATTGCAGAATTTGCAACATATTCTGCTACAAAGTCACGTGTACTCGTTGCATCAATTGAATTCTCTACAAGAGATGTAAATCCAAGCATTTTTGCGGTACTATTTCTATCAATAGGTAAACTAGTTCCACCAACAGGACCCGCACCTAAAGGACTTTGGTTAACACGCATGTATAATGACATGAATCTATCTAAATCGCGTAATAATGAATCAGCATAAGAAAGTAAATAATGAGAGAATACTCCAACTTGAGCTTGTTGAAGATGAGTGTATAGAGGCATTATTGTTTTAGTATTTTCTTGTGCAGTTTTTACTAAAGTGGAAATTGTTTCAATAAGACATTGTAATAATATGTTGATATCGTCACGAATTTTTAATCTAATATCAAGTGCTACTTGATCATTTCTTGAACGAGCAGTATGCATTTTCCCACCATTTTCAATTCCAGTTTTTTTAATTACTAGAGATTCTATCAATTCGTGAATATCTTCTGGTTCAAAATCAGGTTGAGAAATGTTTCCTCCCTTTAACTCCTCTAGTGCAATTAAAATTTTTTTTAGCTCAGTTTTTGTTAAAAGATTATTTTCATATAACATGATAACATGTGCTTCACTTCCTATAATATCATAAAATGCAATGTCAAAATCGTCTTTAATAGATGAAACATAACTTAGAGTTATATCATCAAGATCTTTTCCTAATCTAGAACGATACATCAAAATGGATTCAAAATCGCTATATATAGCAACTACGGATTTAATTCAATGACACAAGATGTTAAACAGCTACGAGTAAAGATTTTTGACGAATTATCACAGATTGTGGATCCAGAAATCAATACAACAATTACAGAGTTGGAGTTAATTGATGAGGTAGATATTACGGAATCAAATGTAAAGGTGGATTTGCATCTAACAAGTCCATTTTGTCCAGCAGTTTTTGGATTTAAAATTTGTCAAGATATTCATGATAATTTATTGAGTATACAAGGAATTGATGATGTAAAGGTTAATGTCTCAAATCACTTCATGTCAGAACAAATCAATAATCAAGTGAATAATAGCCCAAATCCTCACAAGAAAGATTAATCTCGAATTCCTAAAAGATATCCTCTCAAAAGTTGTATTCCCATTGCAGGATCAACTCCTTTTGGACAAACTTGACTACAAGAGCCAGCAAAATGACATCTCCATATTCCATGAGATTCATCAATTACTTTGAGTCGTTTGTTTTTTCCTTTGTCTCTTTCATCTGCTATGTATCTGTAGGCTTGTGCTAATGCCTGAGGACCAACAAATGTCTTATCCATAGCCATAGTTGGACATGCAGAATTACACAACCCACATTTGATGCAACTAGAAAATTGAATATATTTATCAACATTCTCTGGACTCTGTAGAAATTCTCTCATTCCACTTTCAGGATCAATCTCAGAGTCATTTCTAATTACATATGGCATAATTTTTTTGTGATTATTTATCATTCGTTCAAAACCTACAGCCAAATCACGAACTACAGGAAAATTATCCATTGGTTCTACAGTAATAGTATCAGAATCTAATTCAGAAATTTTTGTAAAACATGCTAAAGCAGGTTTTCCATTAATTTTCATTCCACAAGAACCACATGATGCTTGTCTGCAAGAATATCTAATTCCAACAGAGTGATCTAAGTGAGATTTTACATCTAGTAAAGCATCCAGAACTGTTGTCCATTTTTCAATAGGAACAACAAAATCATCAAATTTCACTTCAGAATTTACATTTGGATTACTTCGCTTAATTTTTAATTTCACGGATTTTGTTGAAGAAACAACTGTTTGAGAACGTTCTTCCGATAATTTAGGATGAAGTGTTGCCATCATACCATTCCCATATTGGTCATAATTATAGTTCTCGAACCATATGCAATTAATCCAGCCATTGCAACAAGACAGCCAATTGTAACAGCCTTTTCATATGTTGGACCTTGATTCATTTCTAATAAAATTACTCTTAATCCATTAAAACCATGAACAGAAATTAAAATTAATAATAACTCCAGTAATAGCGCATATCCTACACTTTCATAATTGGCAATTACATTTTCATATGCTAATGATTCATGAAAATCTTGAGTTAGCCTCATCAGTATGTGAACAACTGTCAAGGCTAATGCGCCTAAAGCAGTGCCATAATGAATTTTCATTATGATGCTTTCTCGTAATACCATCATGCAAACATCACCGCCATTCCATACCACATCGCAAGAGCTGCCATACCTAATGTTGCATAGATACATGCTTTACCTTTCATGTTGATTGATTGTGGTTTGTACGGATAATCAGGTCTCTCTGCCTTACCAATACCATAACCCATTTGTGCAATCATTAATCTAATTCCATTTCCAGTATGAAAGACACACATTCCAATAACTAATGCCAAAAAGAGATGACCTTCAGTAGTTTGTGTCATTTCTAATGATTTATCCCAAACAGCTTTTCCATCTAAGATATGACTTGTTTCATAAATATGACCTACAAAATATGCTAAAAGACCAAGACCGGTTAAACGCATTAAAAGCCAAGCTAATCTTTCGATGCCAAATTTTCCGATCTTGCCTGGATTAATCCATCCCTTCAATCCTTCTCTGGCACCAGTTTCTCGTTCCATCAGTATTTTCTCTCCACAGGTTTGTATTTAGTTATAGTAACAGGATGCTTCTTCATAATTGGTTCGCTTGGATCATAATATGCCAATGTATGATGAAGGAAATTAGCATCATTACGTGTTGGAAAATCAGTTCTTGAATGAGCCCCACGAGATTCTTTTCTATTTAGTGCACCTAAAAGCACAACTTCAGCAACTCGGAACATAGAATCTAGCTCCATTACATTTTGGAAATTTGTATTGTATTCTTTTGCAGAATCATCAACATGCTTCCATGTTTTTTGTTTTAATTCACGTATTTTTTTGAGACCATCAGCTAGATCATTGTGATTTCTATAAACATAAGCTTTGGCATTGAGGGTTTCAGCAACTTCTTGTTTTACTTCATATGGATTTACATCACCACGTCCACGAAATATACCATCAAAAATTCTAGTCTCTTCAGCAGTTACTAAATGAGTAGGGAATTGTGCAGAAGTGTGTTCTTTTTCAATATAATCAACAGCCAGTGAACCAGTGATTTTTCCCCAAACAATACATTCAGAAGTAGAATTTGCACCTAGACGATTTGCCCCATGAACACTGTTACACGCAACTTCACCTGCAGCCCAAACTCCTTGAAGTTCTGCTGCACCATCAATATTTGTATGAATTCCACCCATCATGTAATGACATACAGGTCTAACATCAATTGGTTCATTTGCAGGATCAATTCCTGAGAATTTAATTGAAATTTCTCTAATACCTCCAAGTTTTGCTTTAATTTTTTCATCTCCAAGATGTCGTAAATCTAGCTTCATACAATCTTCTCCAGTTTCATGTTTGAATCCACGACCTTCATTAATTTCAGTCATTATAGAACGTGAAACAATATCACGTGGAGCTAATTCCATTTTTCCTGCTGCATAATTTTTCATAAAACGGTCACCATCTTTGTTTATTAAATAACCACCTTCACCCCTAGCACCTTCTGTAATTAAAATTCCAGACGGTAGGATTCCAGTAGGATGGAATTGAACAAATTCCATATCTTTCAATGCCATTCCTGCACGATAAGCCATATCTAGACCATCAGGAGTAGAAGATAATGCATATGTTGAATAACTAAAAATTCGTCCTGCGCCACCAGTAGCAATTATCAATGCTTTACCTTTGATAGTGTAAAATGATCCAGATGATGTTTCTATTGCAGTTATACCACAAAATTGTTTTCCATCATGTACAATAGATGTGATATACCATTCATTTAGAAATTCAATATTTTCAAATTTTTGACAGGTATCGTATAATGTTTGCATTTCAAAGAATCCAACTTTGTCAATGGCATAAGTTGCACGTGGAAAACTATATCCACCAAAATTACGTTGATCAATTTTCCCATTTTCTTGTCGTGACCAAGGCATGCCCCAATGTTCTAATTGGAATATTTCATTTGGCATCATATGACATAATTTTTCAGCAGTGTCTTGGTCTGCTAAAAAATCACTTCCTTTTACTGTATCATAAATATGTGATTCTATAGTGTCACCCTTATCTTCTTGAATGACAGCAGCAGTTCCACCTTCTGCAGATACAGAATGTGAACGCATAACTTGTGTTTTTGCTATAACACCAATCTTAATTTTAGAATTCTTTTTTGCAGCCTCTATAGCAGCACGAAGTCCTGCCAAACCAGAACCTGCAATGATTAGATCAAATTCAATAGAATCCGTCATTAATGAATAAAATTAGAATAGGTTACTTATGTATTATAACAAAGAACCGTCGATCGAATCATTAATATGTATCACTAGCGATATCACTAGTGATGTTTGAACAGTGGGCTCAAAGAGTTGGAAGTGCAGTACCAAGAGGATTCTCAAGATATTACATCTTAAAGCAATTACAAAAAATGCCACATACTGGAAAGGAGATTATCAACTCAGCCATTGAAGAAAGTGATGGTAAATGGAAACCTTCACCAGGTTTGATCTATCCATTATTAGGTAGATTGCTAGATGAGGGTTTGATTGAAGAAACAGAAGATGGAAAATATCAGATTACGGATGAAGGTAAAACAATCTCAAAAGATTTAGAGATATTTAACAAGAATATGAAAGAACAGATAGACACAGTAATGAAAATGGCCAATGTTGGAAAATTCATGGCAATGGATGTTTTGGAAAGAGTCACCATTTTAGGTAATTTATTGAGTTCGAATGTATCCAGTATGACAAACCATGAAATTGAGAAATATAAAAAATTCTTGGAATCAGAATTAAAAAAAGTCAAAGAAATGGCTTCTAAAAAATAAATTCTAGGCTAATCATAAATAAAACAAGATCAAAAATATTGTATGAAAAAGCTTCGTAGTCTAATCAATAATAAAACAAAACCACTAGTAGTTCCAGGAGTATATGATGCAATTGGAGCAAAAATTGCTCAAAAAGTTGGATTTGATGCCATGTTTCAAACAGGTTATGGTACATCTGCCACACTATTAGGTATGCCAGATTATGGTTTCATAGGATTATCAGAAACTACAGATAATGCAAGGCGTATAGCAAACGCAATATCAGTTCCTCTTATTGTAGATGTAGACACAGGTTATGGTAACGCGTTAACTGTTAAGAAATTACTCGAAGATTTACAAATTGCAGGAGCGTCAGGAATATTTCTCGAAGATCAAAAATGGCCTAAAAGATGCGGACATATGAAAGGGAAGGAAGTTGTTCAAAAAGAAGAATATGCAGAAAAATTAGCAGCAGCTGTAGATGCAAAACAAGATAAAGATTTCATTATAGTAGCTAGAACAGATGCAAGAGCTACAGAAGGACTGGATGATGCAATTGAGAGAGGAAAATATTATAAAAAAATAGGCGCGGATTTAATTTTTGTTGAGGCACCAAATTCAATAGATGAAATGAGAAAGATTGGGAAATCAATTAATGCTCCATTAGTTGCAAATATGATTGAAGGTGGTGCAACACCAATTAGTTCAACAGAAGTATTGCATAAAATGGGATTTCAACTTATACTGTATCCGCTCTCAATATTATATGCAAATACATTTGCAACCATGAAAATACTAAAAGAATTAAAAAGTAAAGGCACTACAACAAGACTGAAAAAAGATTTAGTGAATTTTGATCAATTTAATGATATTGTAGAATTATCAAAATTTAAAAAATTAGAAAATAAATATTCAAAATAAAAAAGAAAAAACTAGTAAAGAGTTTATTGAGTATCTCTCTTTACTTCAATTTCTATTGTGGAAACATTTCTTGTCTTACCGTCTTGTGACTCCAAACTTTCAGAGCCTATGGATATATTTCCAATTGTATATCCGGAGTTTTCGGTCTTTCTTGAAATTATTTGTGCAACATCTACAGCTCTACCGATACTCATTCCTCGAGCTTTGATGCTGACAGAAGGCAAGTTAGCCAATTGGATTAACGTAGAAGTTACGTATGCCATGATTGGTTTCTTACCTATGAATATAGTGTCTCGTTGTTCGGTTGACATGCGAGTAAAATATTACGAGGATAATTTAAATCAAGGCAGAATGAATAAGAGAGAAATTTTAGAATCACTCAAAAATGAAGATTTCAAGCAAAGTATCTTACAAAAATTAACTCAAACCAACGATCCAGAGATCATACAAGAAATTATAAAATTATTCGATGATGAAAATATAGAAATTAGAGGAGAAGTATTCAGCACATTATTTCTTAATAAAAATAATATTTTGGAACAGTTAATTTGTGGATTAAAAAATGAGAGTAAGAATATACGAGCATACACAATTCTAGTATTAGCAAATAGAAATGAAAAAAAATCAATTCAAGATATTATAAAATTAACAAAAGATGATAGCGGGTTAGTTAGAACTTGTGCATACGGTGCAATAGGACATATTGGAACAAAAAAAGGAATAAAGGAATTACACAAAGGAGTTTTTGATTCTAATATAGAAGCTGTAAAAAGTGCAGCATATGCATTGATAAGAATAGGAGAAAGATTATCAGAAAAGGAAATAAAAAAAATTGATGCATTTAATGATCCGGATTTCAAAAAAATTTTAAAGTTTTTAGATTAAATGGTGGACCGGAAGGGATTTGAACCCTCGACCCCACGCATGCCATGCGCGTATTCTACCAGTCTAAACTACCGGCCCAATAGTGAATCTAAACGATTCGTTTTCTTAAAAAATTACCAACATTTAACTTAATTCGAGTTAGGCTAATCTAACAGAAGATATTTAAACATAAATTCCTTGTTTTAAGAAATGGTTGAAGATAATAAAGCAACGTTAACTTATACACAATTGTTAAAAGAAGATCTAGGCATATTTCGTCTTGTTCCAGAAGATAAAGTCATCCCAGATTACAAAGCAGGACAATTTTTAACAATTGGAATGCCAGTTCCAGGAGAAAACAATAAGATAGTTAGACGTGCATATTCAATTGCATCACATCCAGAAAATAAAAAATGCTTTGAATTTGTAATACGATGGGTTAGGAAACCATTTCCAGGAAGATTAACAACAGAATTATTTAATGCAAAAGAAGGTGACGAAGTTAGCTGGATCAAACCAACAGGTCACTTGACAATTAATGATGAATTACCAAATGGTGACCCAGATACTAGAAGAATTGTTTGTATTGGAGGTGGAACAGGATTAGCACCATTTGTAAGTTATGCACAACATCTTCATGATATTGGAGATAAGAGAGAAATTGTGGTTTTGCACGGAGCAAGTTATGTTGATGAATTAAGTTACAAACAGCTTCTCACAGATTTAGAAAATGAGAGTATTGACAGAGGAGCAGATAAATGGAATTTCAAATACAGAGCAGCAATAAGTAGACCACAAGAATGGTTTAACCGAGCATGGACTGGTCAAACTGGAAGAGTCGAACAATTCTTAAGAGCAAAGATCGGTGAAACATCTCCATTAGAAGAATTAGTTGGAGAGAAAATTACCAAAGATAATACAATGTTTTACATTTGTGGATGGCAAGGAACTATTGATGGAACAATGGATTTTCTTCAAAATAAAGATTTTGTAACAGAAAGAAACAAACGTGAAGATGGTAGTTACGAAGTTAAATTCGAATCATATGGATAGAAAGAACGTCTACAAAAGAATTCAGTTATTAAAATACGAGACAAACATCTCATAATTATGACAATCGCAATTTACTTAGCACATTTGAATCCAGTTACAAATGCACATGCAGAAATTATTAGAGATTTAGTAAAAGAGGATAAGGTTGTGGTAATGCCAGTTAGATTTCTTGCAGGTGATATTGAAATTAATAGTAAAAGCTTTCCATTTACATTTGATATAAGAAAAAAAATGTTAGAATCAGTTTTTAAAGATTCAATAACAATTTCATCAAATTATACCTTTCATGCACCATTCAAGAAATATTTTCCACCACTTGTTTCAAAAGGCTCATGGAAATTAAGAAAAGAAATTCTTAGAAATATTGAAGGCGATTACTATACTTACACAGGCGATAAGGCAGAGGGATTAATGCTAAAATTATACAGATTGAAACCAAAAATTGGTCAGAGAAAAGAACTCTCTGCTACATCAGTAAAAAATGATATGTATGAATCGGTTTCAGGAGCAAAGAATGATTGGGAAAAACAGGTACCAGCATCAGTGGCAGAAATAATTAATGAAAATTGGAATGTTGTAGAAAAATTTGCCTCATCAGAGGATAATACCATGAGAGTATTAGGTATGAAATTTCCAAGAGAAGGATATAGTTAGTTATAAAATAAATAGACAAAATTCTAGATTTTTTTGTGAGTTCCATATCAAAATTAATTTGGTTTGATGGAAAATTTGTAAAACATAGTAATGCAAAGATTCCAGTAACAACTCACGCAATTCATTACGGCACATCGATTTTTGAAGGAATTAGAGCATATTGGAATGGAGAAAAATTGAACATATTCAGATTAGACGAACATGTTACAAGATTCAGAAATTCAGGTAAATTTTATGATATAACATTAAGATTTTCAAATAAAGAGATTAAAGATGCAATAATCAATTTATGTAAAAAAAATAAAATTAAAACATCATGTTATATCAGACCATTTTATTTTGTTGGTCAATATGGAATTAATCTACATGTGACAAAAAAAGCACCAACACATGCAGTTGTTTTTTGTTTTCCATTTGGAGATTTGTTTAATAAAAATGGAATTGCAGCATGCATTTCAAAATGGAGAAAATTTAATGATAGTTCGACACCTACACAAGCAAAAATGGGCGGAAATTATTTAAATTCAATTCTAGCAACGCAAGATGCAAAAAAAAGAAAATTTGATGAGGCAATTCTATTGGATAAAAATAACAAAGTGAGCGAAGCTCCTGGAGAAAATATCTTTATTGTAAAAAATAATACTTTGATTACACCACCACTTTCATCGTCAGCACTTAATGGTATTACAAGAAAATCAATTTTAGAATTTGCAAAAAGTATCAAAGTGAAAACAAAAATTAGAGAGATTACAAAAGAGCAACTAAAAAGAGCAGAAGAGGTATTTTTAACTGGAACAGCTGCAGAAATAACACCTGTGATCAAAATTGAATCTAAGAAAATTGGAGATGGTAAAGTTGGAAACATTACGAAAGAGGTGATGAACACATACATCCAGATAGTAATGAATAATAACAAAAAATTTTCTAAATGGTTAACAAACGTGTATTAAAAATGAAAGTAATTCAAATTGGAACAGGTGGCTGGGGTAAGAATCATTGTAGAGTATTATCAGAATTTGGCGTATTATCAGCTATTTGTGATATGAATTATGAAAGAGCCAAAGAATTTGGAGAAAAATATAATGTCAATTACTATAAAACGACAAATGAATTATTTGAAAATGAAGAATTTGATGCAGCATTCATTTGTACACCTACATCAACTCATTCAGAATTAGCATTACAATTAATTGAAAAAAAGAAACATGTTTTTGTAGAAAAACCAATGACATATCTTTCAGAAGATGGTGAAAAATTGGTAGAAGAAGCTAGAAAAAATAAAGTTATTTTGACATGTGGATATATTGAGAGATTTAATCCTGCTGTAGCTCATGTCAAAGATTATCTCAAATCAAAGAAATTTGGAGATTTAATTAGATTGGAATTCTATCGAGAACACCGAATGCCACTACACATCAAAGATGTGGGAATAATCTATGATACAAGTGTACACGATATAGATACAGCAATGTGGCTTTTTGATGAAACACCACAAGTTGTATTTGCAAAATCAGGTCAGATTAATCA
>Ga0066836_10002258_pt1 | contig 10279 bp, 10 predicted proteins | sample ETNtaG_18_FD_71568 | JGI IMG/M metagenome (GOLD analysis project Ga0066836, IMG submission 71568) | Marine microbial and viral communities from oxygen minimum zone, Eastern Pacific Ocean - ETNP201302SV91 | ecosystem: Environmental > Aquatic > Marine > Oceanic | place: Pacific Ocean: Eastern...
CCTTATCAGATTCATATTTTTCAGTAGTTTTTACATATACGGTATCACCACAATAATGATCAAATTTTTCATTATCAGGAGATTCTTGTGAAAAACCAAGTTCTGTAAAACCAATTATAATATCTGCAACTTGAAGACCAGAATCATCCACATAGTTTAGTATCTTAACATCATAGTTTGCTTTTTTGAGAATTTTTGATACAACATCACCTAAAATTATATTTCGTATATGTCCAATATGCAAGGCTTTGTTCGGATTTACGGAAGTATGTTCTACAACAATTTTTTCATTATTTCCAAATTCAAGTTTACCATAATTTTCTTGAAGAGATAAACTAATGACAAGGTTATTGAATTTTGTGTAATCAATGCTAAAATTAAGATATCCACTAGGATGGGGTTCAACATTCTTGATTTGTGGCATATCATCAAAATTATACATCTGTGATAATTCATTAGATATTTCTTGAGGGCTTTTTTTGAGCTGTTTTGAGAGTAGAAAAGGAACATTGCACGTGATGTCTCCAAATCCGGGCTTTGCAGATTCTACTGAAAATTGTACAGTTTCATAGTTTTTTGTATCTAATATTTCAGCAGTTTTACTTCGTATATTTTCAAGTAATTTGAGAAAGACCATACATTTAGAATTCAGATGATATCATATCTAAGCCTTCCAATAGACCTTCACCTGAATTTTTTGTAGTTACAATTTTGGCAATTTCTTTTAATTCTGGAATTGAATTATTCACTGCAATATTGTTTTTTACAGTTTTAAATAACGGAACATCAGTTTCACTATCACCCAAGGCAATTGTATCTTCAATATCCGCATTTAACATTTCAAGTGCTTTGATTAGTCCTGAACCTTTGTCAATGCCACGAGAATTGATGTGATATGCATAACCGCTGTCAAATAGTCCTACATTGAATCCTTTTTCATCCAATAATTTTTGGGCATTTTTTATTTCAAAAGTTCTATCTAAAACAACTTCAGTAAGTCTAGGAAACACAGGTTTTTCTAAAATTGGTTCATCAAGTGTTTCTTTTAGATATGAAAAAGCGTTTTGGCATTCCTCTTTATCTCCAAGCAACTTGTGAGTCATTATTTCTCCATGAGTAATACAACCACCATTTTCACCCACTCCAAGTAATGTCAATCCACCAAATATAGAAAGAATGTATGCTTCTACCGAAGAACGACCTGTAACAAAAATTACATGATGTCCATCATTTTTTAAACTTCTTAATTTTTCTAGAGCTTTTAGATGAATTGTTCCAAATCCATTTAAAGTAATAGTTCCATCAATATCCACTGCAAGAACTTTTTTCTTCAATGATCTTTCATTTTAGATACCATTAATGAGTAAAGCGTTAGAAACCTTTGATATTGAGTTAATTTGTAAAGAAATTGAATACTAATGGGAATTCCAGAAAAAATTAAAGCTATACAAGATGAAATACTTAGAACACAAAATAATAAAGCGACAGAACATCATATCGGATTACTAAAAGCAAAAATTGCTAAACTGAAAAGAGAACAAGAAACCGAACAGGTCAAAAAGAGTGCTAAAAAACAAGATGGGTTTGATGTAAAACGGACGGGAGATGCTACAGTAGTTTTTATCGGATTGCCTAGTGTAGGTAAATCAACATTACTGAATAGATTAACAGGTTCAAAATCAGCTATAGGTGCATATCAATTCACCACATTAACAGTTGTCCCAGGAGTAATGAATTACAGAGGTGCACGGATACAAGTTCTAGATTTACCAGGAATCATTAAAGGGGCATCAACTGGAAAAGGTCTAGGAAAGAGAATTCTTTCAGTTGCAAGAAGTGCAGATATTGTATTATTGGTATTAGATGTTTTTCAACCATATCATGAAGATGTTTTGATCAATGAATTGGGAAATATTGGAATCAGATTAAATCAAACACCACCAAATATTGTAATTGAAAAATCAAATACAGGAGGAATTGCAGTTGCGCAGCAAAAAAAATTGAAGAAAATGTCAGAAAAATTATTGAAAGAAATTCTAAATATTTATGGCTATACTAGTGCTCGAGTTGTCATCAAAGAAGATATTGATTCAGAGCAACTTATTGATTTCATAAATGGAAATAAAACCTATGCAAAAGGAATTACCATTTTGAATAAAATTGATTTAGTTGATGATAAATTTGTAAAAAATGTATCAAAAAAATTAAAGACAGATTTTATACCAACTTCAGCAGATTCGAATAAAAATATCAATCAATTAAAAGAAAGAATATACAATGAATTAGAATTCATTCGTGTTTACCTTAGACCAAAAGGGGGAGAAACAGATTTTAAAGAACCACTAATAGTTAGAAAAGGAAATACGGTTGCAGATGTGTGTAACAAATTGCATAGAAATATGAAAAAAGATTTCAGGTTTGGACTGGTTTGGGGCAAAAGCGTAAAATTTGGAGGACAACGGGTCGGATTAAATCATATTTTAATTGATGAAGATGTCCTCACAGTAGTTAAAAGAAGATGATTTTAGATAAAAAATTCTATGAGCGAGAAACTGTGATAGTGGCAAAACAACTTATTGGAAAAATACTTACAAGAAAAATTCAAGGTAAAAAACTAACTGGAATAATTACAGAAACCGAAGCATATAGAGGAAAAGATGATCTTGCCAGTCATGCAGCAACAAATTTTACAAATAGAAATAGAGTCATGTTTGGACCAGTCGGAGTGTCTTATGTCTATTTTACTTATGGGATGTATTTTATGCTTAATGTTGTAGCAAAAAGTAAAAAACAAAATGCAGGTGCAGTCTTAATTCGAGGAATTCATCCACAAGATGGAATTAAGTTCATGATTAAAAATAGAGGAATAAAAGATATTAACAAAATTACAAACGGACCAGCAAAATTAACAATGGCTATGGGCATTTCAATTAAAGAAAACAATATGAAATTAACAAGCAGATCATCAATTTACATAAGTGAAGGAATACCTATTAACAAAATTAAAGAATCCCCACGTGTTGGAATTTCAAAAGCAATAGATAAAAAATGGAATTTTAGTATTAATCCAAAAGATTATTTTTGATCTTTATCATCATCTTCAAGAGTCCAAGGAAGAAAGCGCCCAAGTACACGACTCCAATCCATCTTTAACATCAATACAACTACAGCAGTCATTACAGCGCCAAAAGCAACAATTCCATAAATTATTGGAGCAGGATCATCCAAGTCTTCAGGCTCGGTAATTCCAAACATTTCAAAAATTGGATCAATTATAGGACCACTTAGATAATGTGCCAAGATGACAATTGCATAACATAATACGAGTTTTCCAGTCAAGGTTGCAATAAAGAATCGTAGTGGATTGTATTTTGCCAATCCTAGTGGAACATATATGATGTCATCTGGAATAGGCGTAGCTGCAGCAACAAATGCAGCAGCTGCCCCATATTTTTTAACTAATCTTTGGAATGGCAACATACGTTGTTTCGTTTTTTCAGACATGATTTTTCTTCCACCATAACTAATTACAAAAATTATCTGTTTTGCAACAGTGGCAGTAATAGCTGCAATTATTGCAAGAATATGAAGATCAAACTGATCACCAACAGACATAGTTACCAATAAAATAAAAGAAGGGATTGGAACAAAAGGGATTAAGGAACCAAAAAAGCTAATTAACGCAAGACCAAGATATCCAACTTCGGAGGAAAAGAATGGAATGAAGTCCCAAAGATCCAATAGATTACAAAATTCACAACCGTATATAAAAAAATGTAATTCAATTAATCATTAAAATATTCGAGAATGCCTAACAGATTATTGACTGAAAATGAGAACTATGAGATTGCAGATTTGATCTCAAAAATTAGCCCATACATAAGATTCATTGGCGTAATTAGTAAGACTGGAGAACTTCTTTCATATTACAGGAGAGAAGATTTAGACCCATTATTAGATCAAAAAAAGACACAATATCAATTTGCACAAATTGCCATCAAAACAGAACTTGAAGAACAGTTTGATGGACAATTAGGAGATACCGAATTCGTGTGGGAAGAAAGAACAAAAGTTCAAACAATTGCATTTGCTATTTCCTCAAAAAGAATTTGGATCACAATTGACAAAAAAGTTATTCGTTCAGAGATGCTTAGGATTATTGATTCATGTCTGCCTATTGTAAAACGATATTCATAATATTAAAAAAATAAAAAAAATAGTAGTTACTCGATAATAGATTGTTAAGAAAATTAATTTAAAATTACTAGTCTTAGTCTACTTTTTTCACTGATTTTGCGGCTGGGCCTTTTTCTGATTCACCAATTTCAAACTCAACTTTATCGCCGTCATTAATCTGACCTTGGACTTCTGTCATATGAACAAACAAGTCTTTGTCTTCATTTTCACGTTCGATAAAACCAAAGCCTTTAGTTTGGTTAAACCATTTTACGGTTCCTGTTTCCATCTTAATTTTGTCTATTTTAGACCCTATTAATATGAATTAGTGAAACAATCAAATTCAATGCTAAAAAATCATTATTGTCGGCTATAAGACCATACATGCCTAAGCTCATGTATGGCATGCTGACGGTTTATTAAGAAAATGATTCATTCATGGATGAATCAAGTATTTTATACATAAAATCGCTGATTAACAATAGATCGGTTTCTATACTAGCTATAATCAGAAAAAATATGGTCAAGTACATATGTAAAAGCTGTAAAACAGATTGTGACGATATTACAGAACACATGATTAAAGTACATAAATTCTCAAAATGGATTATGGAACTACAGCTTAAAACAAATCCAAACACATACAAAAATTGTTTTGAGAAGAAAGTTTAGACTCATACAGAGATACATTTTAGTTAAGATTTTCTAGATGAGCATCCTAATCTAGTAAATGGGCGATAATAATGTTGAAAATAAACTCAGTACATACTCGGTACAATTTGTAAAGCCAACACTTTTTCGTTTGTTCTATTCATAAAGCCAACACAAAACATATCCACTATTTGTTTTAAATTTTGGAGGATCTTTTTTGCATTTATCCATAGCTTCTGGGCATCGATCATAGAATTTACATCCGTCTTGCGGATTTACTAAATTTGGAGGAATTCCTGGAATGAATTTTGGTTTTTTATCTTTTGATAAAACAGGAATTGATTCTAACAAACCTTTTGTGTAAGGATGTTTTGGTTCGAGAAATATTTCAGAAGAATCACCAAATTCTACCATTTGCCCTCCATACATAATTCCAATTTTCTCTGCAACTTCAGAAAGAACAGCTAAATCATGAGAAATTATCATGAATGATTGTCCGTCTTTTTTTAATTTTTTAAATAAATTAACTATCTGTGCTTGAATTAATACATCCAATGCAGTTGTAGGTTCATCAGCAATAACAAATTTTGGCTTCAGAATTAAAGCCATGGCTATAATAACTCGTTGTTTCATACCACCACTTAATTCATGAGGAAATTTTTTCAATATAGATTCATCAAGGTTTACAGAAGTTAATGATTCAATGATTGTTTTCTTCATCTCACCTTTGAAATTATGTTGTTTTAGAACTTGTTCAAATTGTTGTTGAACTGCAAAAACAGGATCAAGTGAGTTCATAGCTCCTTGAAAAACCATTGAAATTTCTTTCCACCGTATATTTTTATCAAAATCATCATCATTAATATCTAATAAGGAATTGCCGTCAAATTGAATTTTTCCAGAATAAATTTTTCCATTTGAAATCATCCGAATAATAGATAATCCAAGTGTACTTTTACCACATGCACTTTCACCTGCAATTCCAATTGATTCGCCTTCATCAATTGTAAAACTAACATTTTCAAGTGCATGTACCAATCCTTTTGAAGTATTATAACGAGTGGTCAAATTTTCAACGGAGATGAAAGACATATTTTCATTTAGAAGAGCTTAGATTAAGTTTTTACTTGTGTATATTTTCATAATTACATGGATATTTCAAGAACACATCTTATTGAAGATCTAAATTCATCTATGGAAGGACAAGATGTTCTATTTGGAGGATGGATAGTAGATCTTCGAAAATTAGGCAAGATGGCATTTTTGACGGTTCGAGATGTTACAGGGATGTGTCAAGTAATTGTTAAAGGGGATTCCATGGCGTTACTAGAAGGATTAAATCGACAAAGTGTTGTAAGAATTTCAGGCAAGATACAAGCAAGTAAATCAAAGGATTTTGATTTTGAAGTTTCAGCAATTGAGATTCAAATTCTTGCAAAAGCAGAGTACCCACTTCCTATAGATCCAATTGGCAGATTAGAAAGTGATATTGATAATAGGCTAAATTCAAGAGCACTGGACATGAGAAACCAAAAAACCGCATCAATTTTTAAACTAAGAAGTCAAGTTTTAGCATCAATAAGAGAGACTCTCATCAAAAGAAAATTCATTGAAATTAATACCCCAAAAATTATTGGCAGTGCAAGTGAAGGAGGAGCAGATTTATTCAGTCTTGATTATTTTGGAAAGCAAGCATATTTGGCTCAGAGTCCACAACTATACAAAGAACAAATGACAATCGGATTAGAAAGAGTATTTGAGATATCATCGTTTTATAGAGCAGAAAAATCACATACTGGAAGACATCTAAGTGAATTTACAAGTGTAGACATCGAAGCTGCAATGATGGATTATACGGATGTCATGAATGTTTTAGAATCAATTGTGGTAGATGTATTCAAGAATACCGCAGAAAATTCAAAGACAGAACAAGAAGAAATTGGACATGAGATTAAGATTCCAGATTCCCCATTTGAGAGGGTAACATACTCACAAGCATTAGGAGAATTAGGCAATATGGACATTAAATTAGAGTTTGGAGAAGATTTGCAGGACTCACATCTTCGCAGTTTAGGAGACAAGCATCCCGGATTTTTCTTTTTAACAGATTGGCCTATGAAACTAAAACCATTTTATATTCATGAAAAAGATGACGACCCAACACTTTCACGTTCATTTGATTTACAGTATGGATATCTTGAATTATCTTCAGGAGGAAGAAGACTACATGATCCAGAGCAGCTAAAATCTAGATTAAAAGAACAAGATTTAGATCCTTCAAATTTTGAAGAACATTTGAAAACATTTGGATGGGGAATGCCACCACACTCAGGTTGGGGCATGGGATTAGATAGGTTGATGACAGTTTTGATTGGAATTGACAATGTAAGAGAGGTAGTTTTGTATCCAAGGGATCCAGATAGGCTCAAACCATAAATCTTATAGAAAAAAATTAGATTAAAAAAACAAACAATAGTGACAGAGTGAAATATTTCATAAATCGTTTTGTTCTGAATTAGAATGACAACTGAAGAACGTAGCAGAGCAGCTAAATTGGGATGGATAAGTCACGATCTAGCAGCACTAAAACGAAGTTATGCATCAGTAAAAGGCTGGGAAACTAGAAGAAAATAATTATTAGATATCTATAATCTACTAGTGATTTCTTTGGTAAATTCCTGGGTGGATTTTTCTCCACCAATATCTTTAGTGGTAATGCCAGATTTTATCAAATCCAAGACTGTATCTTCAAGTTTTTTTCCGGCAGAAATGCAATCAGAATCATTATTTTTTGTACCCAACCAATCAAGCATCATTTTTGTGGATAAGATAAATGATGAAGGATTTGCAATATGTTTTCCAGCAATATCAAATGCAGCTCCATGAACTGGCTCAAATAAACCAAAATCATCTCCTAAATTTGCAGCTGGAGCCATACCTAGTCCACCCACAACCTGAGATGATTCATCAGATAAAATATCACCAAATAAGTTCGTAGTCACAATTACATCAAATTCATGAGGAGAACGAATCAAGTTCATTGAACATGCATCAACATACATTTGATCAAATGTGATGTCAGGATAATCTTCTGATACATCCTCACATGCACGAGCAAAAAGGCCATCAGTCAGTTTCATAACATTGGATTTATGAACACATGTAACTCGTTTCTGCTGATTTCTTTCCATTGCCGTTTCAAAGGCATGTTTTGCAATTCTTTTAGAAGCTTTTTCACTAATTATTCTCAAGGCGACAGCAGTATCATCAATTTGAAATTCTTGACCAGTGTAAAGATCTTCAGTATTTTCTCTAACAATCACTAAATCAATATCATCTCTTAATGCAGGGGTGTTTGGATATGATTTTGCAGGACGAATATTTGCATACAAATCTAATTTTTGTCTTAATGCTACAATTACATCTTTAGCACTTTCTCCAACAGGAGCTTTTAAACATGCATCAGATGATTTGATAGATTCAAAAACATCATCAGGTAATGCGTTACCCGTATTTTCAAGTGCAGAATCACCAGCTACAAGAGATACAATATCAAATTTAACATTTAGTTTGTCATGAATTGTATCCAAAATAGTTTTTACAGATTCGGATAATTCAGGACCAATTCCATCACCAGTAATTAACGAGATATTATACATACATAATCACCTAAAATATTGTAATGATTAAATCTTTTTTTCCTTTAGAAGATTCTTCAACATTATACGGTTAATTCCATCAACCATTGCTTGAACACTTGTTGTAACAATATCTTCACCGACAGATTTTGATGAAATGATATTACCACGTGCATCCTCAACTTTTACAGTTACCTCACATAATGCATTAGCGCCACCAGATATAGAATCTAATTTATATTCTTTTAATCTAACCTCGTCAGTAATTTGACTTGTAATTTTTTGTATAGCGTTTAATGCTGCATCAACAGGACCAACACCATAATCAGTTGCAGTAAATTCTTGACCATCAACATTTAATTTGATAAATGCATAAGGCATAATTCCAACTCCAGTTGACACAGAAAATCCGGTTAATTGAACAATTCGTTTTAATTTATTCTCACCAATTACTTCATTAGCCATAGATAATAATTCAACTTCAGTTACCTGTTTTCCTTGATCACCTAATGCCTTTACCTTCTCTAAGATTTGTTTTGTTTGTTCTTCATTTGGCTCAACACCATATTCTTTAAGCATTGCATTCATGCCATGAATTCCAGCATGTTTTCCTACCTGTAACCAACGTGTTCTTCCTACAATTTCAGGACTGATTGGCTCATATGTTAAAGGATTATTCAATACACCGTGAGTGTGGATTCCAGATTCATGTCCAAATGCATTTTCACCAACAATTGCTTTGTTTGGTTGTACCGACATTCCGGCTAATTTAGATACGTACCGTGAGGTTTCATAAATTAATTTTGTATTGATGTTTGTTTCCCATTTTTTCTCAAATTCTAAGCTACTCAAAGCCATTACAAATTCTTCTAAAGATGCATTTCCTGCACGTTCACCAATTCCATTAATTGTTACATGTGCACATGATGCACCTGCCTGTACACCAGAAATTGCGTTTGCGACAGCTAAACCAAAATCATTGTGACAATGTACACTAATTGGTAGCTTTGAAACCTCAATTGCATCTTTAGTTATTTCACCAATATATTGTGGAGTCGAATAACCAACAGTATCAGGGATATCAATTCTATCAGCACCTACGCTAGCAACAGCACCAAAAACTTTTTTTAAAAAGTTACGATCAGTTCTAGTTGCATCTTCTGCAGAAAATTCTACTTGTAATCCACGTGATTTTCCATATTCAACAGCTTCGATTGCTTTTTCCAAAGCTTCATCACGAGACATTTTTAATTTGTATTCTAAATGAATGTCAGAGGTTGCAATGAACGTATGTATGTAATTTAATCCACAATCTACAGCAGCATCAATATCTTTTTTGTTTGTTCTCGCTAATCCACATAACTCTGCATTAAGTCCTTCTGCAACAATTAATTTTACACCCTCTTTTTCTCCTTGAGAAATAACAGGAAAACCAGTTTCAATTGCATCAACACCCAATTCATCAAGTTTTTTTGCAATGTTTAATTTTTTTTCAGGAGATAATGAAACACCAGGTGATTGTTCTCCGTCACGTAAGGTTGTATCAAAGATTCTAATGTTCATGCTCTTCACGCTCTAATGCAGTTATACCAGTTCGTGCCATTTCTTTTAATCCAAATTTCTTTGCTAATTCTTCAAAAGCACTAATTTGATGAGGTGTTGCAGTCATTTCTACAATAATTGACTCTTTTTTAGCATCATGTATTTTTGCAGAGTATGCACTGGCTAATTTGTTAATTTCCATACTATCTTCTGGTTTGTTTACTTTAATCTTAAACATTACCAACTCTCTATACACAGAGTTATTCACATCT
>Ga0066836_10002259_pt1 | contig 10273 bp, 15 predicted proteins | sample ETNtaG_18_FD_71568 | JGI IMG/M metagenome (GOLD analysis project Ga0066836, IMG submission 71568) | Marine microbial and viral communities from oxygen minimum zone, Eastern Pacific Ocean - ETNP201302SV91 | ecosystem: Environmental > Aquatic > Marine > Oceanic | place: Pacific Ocean: Eastern...
CGTCGCGCCAGCCGAACTGGACGACCAGATCCGCACCGATCGGCTTGGCCAAGCCGGTGGGGGTGCCCTCGTAGGCGTCGTTCTTGAAGCCGGTGGCCGTGTCGCTGTCGGTGTCGAATAACCAATGGTAGTAGTAGCGGTTCTTCATGCCCTCGGGGGTGTCGTCCACCGACGGGGCCGCGAGGCCGTGAACGCTCATCGACAGGTGGAGGTTGCCCCCCTCGACGTGCGCTTGGATCTGGCGGATGTCGCCGCTGGAGTCGGCCATGTCCTTGGCATCGTTCACTGTGGCTGCGTTAATTCCGTCCCAATCGGCGAAGTGCCCATCGATGACAATTTGTGCATCGGCGCTCGTGACGCCCCAGAAAGTCGCGACGGACAGCGCCAGAGCTGACAGGCCGCGCTTGATTCGGTTTGTTTGTTTTTTGTACATGGCGATAGGTTTTTTGGGGTTGTTAGCAGTGCTTGATCAAGAAAGTTGTAGACAATCTGCCTTAAGTGTTTAAATCGGTCTTGCAGAATAATCCGTTGGACTATTTTGAACATGGCGCATTCTCACACAAGGCCTGACAACATCGGCATCCGTGACCGCGTGAGCGGGACGAAGGTGGGTTTGTCGCTGGTCAAGTCTATCTCCGCGATTTTCAGTCACACCGCGTCGCGGGTTCCCTGGCATTCGCACAACCAGTTTGAGCTGCTTTTTGTGATGGATGGGGCGACGGTTTACGAATTCCAGGATCGTGATTCGATCGAGTTGGCAGGGGGGCATTTCATGGTGGTGCCGCCCGGTGTGATGCACCGGGGTGAGCAGGGTTTGCGCATGCCAACCACGCTCATCGGCATCGTGCTGGCGCTCGATGTACGGGGAGCCACGCGCAACACGCCGTTCACAACCCGGGATCTAGGCTGGTTGCGGCGTCACTTCAAGGTGAACAGCCTCACCGTGCATCCGCTTGGCCAGGCCTTGCGGCAAACCATTGTTCAACTTAACAGAAAGTTAAGCGGTAAAAAACAAAACGACGATAAACTTTCGGCGGCGGACTTGCGGATCGATGTTTGCTCGGCGATCTCGGGGGCGGCGAGGCAGTTGGGCGCCGTGGACTCAAGGGACTCGCAGTTTATCGTGAATGCAGCGATCGACTACATGCGCGCTCACCTGAACGAACCTCTCTCCGTCGGGAAACTCGTCACTCACATCGGCTACGGTCGCTCCCGTTTTTTTGAGTTGTTCCGCGCCAACACCGGCATGACGCCAAACGACTATCTGCAGAGGCTCCGGCTGGAGGCCGCCCGGGGGTTGCTGTCGGAAACATCACGGCCAGTGACGGAGATTGCGTTCGAGGTAGGCTTCAACTCGAGCCAGTATTTTAGCACCGTGTTTCTGCAATACACCGGGCTGACGCCGTCCGGTTTTCGCAGTCGGCGTGTTGGCAGCGAGCCGTGAGCAGCGGGAAGCGTGAAGTCAATTCACTGCCCAGTCGAAGAAACCCATCGCGTCGAGGTCGCGCTGAAGCTGGTCGAAGCGGGCAGGGGACAGGCGTTGCAGCGGTGGGCGCACCGGGCCGCAGTCCATGCCGACCAACGCCATCACCGCCTTGGCCGTTGGCAGGTAGTCGCACTCCATGAACAGTTTGATCATCTCGGCGGATTTCGCCTGAAGAGCCTTGGCCACATCAAGGTCACCCTGATCGAACGCGGCCTGAATCCTTCGGTATAGTGGTGCGGAAAAGTTATAAGTGCTGCCCACCGCGCCGTGGCAGCCCACGCTCAACCCGTGCAGCAATCGCTGGTCAATGCCGTAAAGGACGCAGACAGATCCACCTTTGTTACGCACGCATGCCTGCAGCATGTCATCGTCGAAGTTGGAGAACTTGACGCCCGCGAACCTGGGCAACCGTTCCTTGGCCAAGTCGATAAACTCACGTGTGTCGAGGGTGACACCGGTCATCATCGGGATGTCGTAAAAGTAAAACGGCATCTCCGGGGCCGGTCGAGTCACCTCGACAAACCAATCGCAAAGCGCCTCGGCGTTGGCCGGCTTAAAAAAGGTCGGAGCCATCGCTGAGATCACGTCGGCTCCCGAACCGCTCGCCGCGCGTACCAGTGTCTGTGCGTCCGGCAGGCTATTGTGTCCCACATGCGCAATGAAATATTGCCCGTTGTTCCGCGCCGCGCTGCCCCAGGCCTCGAACAATTTTTGCCGCTCGCTGGTCGTCAGCGATTGGCACTCGCCTGTCGTGCCGCCGACGAAGACGCCGCGCACCCCCAGCTTGGCCAAGTATTCCGCCTGCGCCTGCACCCGTTCATAGTTTACCGAAAAGTCATCGTGCATCGGCGTGTGCGCGGCGGCGATTAATCCATCAAGTTTCATCCAAATGATATCAGCCGTCGGGGATCCTCCCTGGCAACCGGTGGGCTGACTTCGGCGAGCAAAACCATAGCCTCCCCCGGCTTTGCAAGCTTTTCCTTCAGCATTTTTATCGGGTGAATTCGAGCCGAAACGGGTAAGGCCAAGGTCGCCGGACGTGTGCCGGGCCATGCGGAGGACATCGTTTGAGTCTTCTTCGATGGAGCATTACTGCGCCAACAAAAGGGGAGTTTGGTACCTTGACAAGCAGCCTTGGCAACCGTGTTGTTCATCGGGACGAAGGATGATTTCGCCAAATTCGAAAGGTGCTCGGGCTCTCCAATCCCCGGCGTTAGAACGTACTACACCTTAGCCTTTGTCATCCAATAAGATAGGTCTTTTTCATCGTTTGGCTAAACGGGTGCTGGCAGAAGTTTTGGAAACTTTTTGGGAGACCGGAGGGCCAGCCGCTTGCCCAAGTGCTCTTTGAGCCCCATTTTTCAAGGATTTACGAGCCGAAACTTTTTTTTAAAAAACTTCAGAAAGAGGTTGCACACAGGAAAAAAATTGTTACGTTGTCCGGCCCTTTTCCTGCGGGATGAAGGGTCGGTTAGAAAATTTGGCAACCCGCCGAAAACCCGCTTTCCCAAAGCAGGGGAGTTATGGAGGGGTGCGTCACAGCCTCAGTCGAGGCACCTAGATTGTATGCCAGTCAAGAGTTTCAACCCTGTAACGCCGTCAAGGCGTTACATGAAAGTTTCGTCGTTTTCGGAGATTACGAAAACGAAGCCTGAGAAGCGTCTGGTCAAGACTAAGAAGAAGACCGGCGGACGGAACAGCTATGGCCGTATCACTGCTCGGGGCATTGGTGGCGGGCACAAGCAGAAGATCCGCAACGTCGACTTCAAGCGCAACAAGTATGGCATGGCAGCCGAGGTGATCGCCATTGAGTATGATCCCTGCCGCTCGGCCCGCTTGGCCCTCCTCCAGTATGAGGACGGGGAAAAGCGCTACATGATCGCCGTGGACGGCCTCGAGGTGGGTTCCAAGGTGATGAGCGGCACGGAGGCTCCGGTTGAAAACGGAAACTTTTTGCCCTTGAGCAAGATTCCCTCCGGTTCGGAGATTCACAATCTGGAGATGAGTCCGGGACGGGGTGGCCAAATGGTTCGTTCCGCCGGGACGTCCGCGTCACTAATGGCGTTGGCTGACGGTTATGCGCAGGTGAAGCTGCCATCGGGGGAAATTCGTAAGTTAAACGAAAAGTGTTTTGCCACGATGGGTTCGGTGGGCAACGCCGATCACGAAAAGATCGTCATTGGCAAGGCGGGCCGGACGCGGAACAAGGGCAAGCGGCCGATCACGCGTGCCGTGGCGAAGAACCCGGTGGATCACCCAATGGGAGGTGGCGAAGGCCGCACCTCGGGAGGTGGGCACCCGGTGTCGCCATGGGGAGTCCTGGCCAAGGGATTCAAGACGCGGCCCAAGTATAAACCATCCAACCGCTGGATATTGGTTCGGCGTGACGGCCGGCCGATGAAGCAGAAATAAACAGACATGGGACGTTCGATCAAAAAAGGACCGTTTGTGGAGCAGCACCTGCTCGACAAGATCGAGAAGCTGAATGCCGACGGGAAGAAAAAGCCGATCAAGACATGGTCGCGTCGGTCGACAATCGCGCCGGAATTTGTCGGGCACACATTCATGGTGCACAACGGCAAGGCCTTTTTGACCGTGTTTGTGACCGAGAACATGGTGGGGCACAAACTGGGTGAGTTTTCGCACACACGCACATTCAAGGGCCACGGTTCAAAGCAATAACAAGTAAGCAGGCGGATAAATGGAAGTTTTGGCAGTCACAAAAGGAGTTCGGATGTCCCCGCAGAAAGTGCGGGAGATGGCCCGGCAGATCCAGGGCATGCACGCCATGGAGGCCCGGGCCCTTCTAGGGGCTGTTCCCCGAAAGTCCGCGCGCTTGGTTGCCAAGACCCTCAAGTCGGCCATGGCCAACGCGGGGAATATTGCCGACGAGTGGAACGCGGAGGATTTGTCCGAGCGTATCTCTGAACTAGAGCAAAAAGTCAGCAACACGAACAACAAGAAGACGCGCCGGAGCAGCCAGACCAAGATCGACGCCTACCAGAGTTTTCTGGACTCCACCCATAAGCTCGACCAGACGATGCTCTATGTAAAAGAGGCAACCGTGGGAGATGCGCCTACGATGAAACGCTGGCGCCCGAGGGCTCGCGGCTCGGCTAGCCCGATCCTTAAGCGGAGTTGCCACATTCGGATCGTGCTCACGGATCAAATTTAACGAACCTGTATGGGACAAAAAACCAACCCAATTGGACTCCGCCTGATCGTCAACAAGGATTGGCGCTCCAAGTGGTATGCCGACAAGAAGGATTTCGGCGCGCTGCTTGTGGAGGATCACAAGATTCGCCAGTTGCTGAAGAGTAAACTGCAGGCCGCCGCCGTGCCGCGCATTCAGATCGAGCGCGCCGCCAGTCGGTGTCGGATCACCATCCACTCCGCCCGCCCGGGTGTGGTCATTGGGCGCAAGGGTGCCGAGATCGACGGGATCAAGGAGGAACTCAGCAAGATGACCGGCAAGGAAGTCTATGTTGAGATCACCGAGGTCAAGAACCCGGAACTGGACGCCCAACTCGTCGCCGAGAACATCTGCATGCAGCTTGAGCGCCGCGTGGCGTTTCGGCGCGCGATGAAGCGGACCGTGCAGGTGACGATGGACATGGGTGCGCTTGGCATTCGCTTGCGCGTGGCCGGCCGCCTGAACGGGGCCGACATCGCCCGTTGTGAGAATACGAGGGAGGGTGCGGTGCCGCTGCACACGTTGCGGGCCAACATCGACTACGGATTTGCCGAGGCCGCAACCCAGTACGGGGTCATTGGCGTGAAATGCTGGATTTGCCGCAAGGATCCCGCCGAGGAAGAGGCCGATCGCGTCAAGCGGGGGCCAAGGCGCGACACCCGGCCAAGGCGGCCGATGGGCCCGCGCGGCAACGGTTAAACATATATCGGAATGGCTTTACTACCCAACAAAGTTAAATATCGCAAAATGCACCGCGGCAGCCGGAAAGGCGTTGCGCAGCGGGGGAACAAGGTGTCGTTCGGCTCCTACGGCCTTCAGTCACTGGAGCGCGCCTGGATCACCGGCACCCAGATTGAAGCCGCCCGTGTGGCGATCTCCCGTGGCATGAAGCGCAAAGGGAGCATGTGGATTCGGGTATTCCCGCAGAAGTCTGTGACCAAAAAACCGTTGGAAGTGCGGATGGGCAAGGGCAAGGCCAACGTGGATCACTGGGTGGCCGTGGTTCGGCCGGCCACAATGTTGTTTGAAGTGGAAGGCGTGCCGGAAAGCGTGGCACGCGAGGCGTTGAGTTCAGCGGCGGCCAAGATGCCGGTTCGCTGCCGGTTTGCCGAGCGTGATTAAAGTGAAAGTAGCAGGATGAAAATTTCGGAGATCAGTGATAAGACAAAAGTTGAGTTGACGGCCCAGGGCCGTGACCTCCGTAGGGAATTGTTCAACCTAAAGATTACGAAAGCCACCAGCCAACTGGAGAAACCGATTCGCCTGCGTGAGTTGCGGCGTGACATCGCCCGCATCGAAACGCGAGTCACGCAGATTGGCCGGAAGGAGGCGCTGGAGAACTTGGCAACGGCGCTGAAAGGAGTGAAGGATTTTACAGTGGACGGCGTGGCCGCAGCACTGCTCGGCTTGGCCAAGCGCGGCTTGAGCCGCAAGGATGTGCTGAAGGTTGGAGGAGCCGTGTTCAACAAGAATAAAGCCCGCCTGACCAACAGGGAAATGGCGGAACTAATTCAGGCCAAGGGCAGGGAAAAGGCCGTGGGACTGGTCAAGAGGGAAGCGGCAACAAATTAAGAAGGCAATGACCGAGACAGAAACAACAACTTCAGCACGCAACAGCCACCGGAAAGTTAGGGAGGGCGTGGTCGTCTCCTCCAGCATGGACAAGACGGTCGTTGTGAAAATTTCCCGGCGGATCGCGCATCCGCTCTACAAAAAAATCATCACCAAGTTCAGCAAGTTTCATACGCACGATGAGAAAAACGAGGCCCAAGTGGGCGATCTTGTTGAGATTATGGAAACCCGGCCGATCTCCAAGACCAAGCGCTGGAGGCTCGTCAGAATCGTGAAGAGCGGCGAGCTGGCCATGGCATCCAAGGAGGCGGAAGCAGCTGCTTAGGGCAGCAGCAAAGACAAGGCGGAAATGTTACAGCTAAGATCCAGATTAAATGTAGCCGACAACTCCGGGGCCAAAAAGGCTTGGGCAATCGGAGTGCTGGGCATTCGCAAGGACACCGCCTCCGTGGGCGACGTGATCAAGGCCCACGTCCGTGAGGCAACCCCGGATGGCAACGTGAAAAAAGGCGAGGTGGTCAATGCCGTGGTGGTTCGAACCAAGTCGCCCATCCGCCGCCCCGACGGCTCCGTGCTGAAGTTTGACTCCAACGCCATCGTGATCATTGACGAGGATGGCAACCCGCGTGGCACACGTATTTTCGGGCCGGTGGCCCGTGAGTTGAGGGTAAAGAAATTCATGAAAATCGTCTCGTTGGCGCCGGAGGTAATTTAAATGGGCAAAGAGCGGCACATTAAAAAGGGAGACACAGTTTACATCCTGTCCGGAGAGGACAGGGGGGAGAGCGGCAAGGTGATCAGTGTCCTGACTTCGAGCGAGCGTGTGGTCGTCGAGGGACTGAACATGGTCAAGAAGCACATCCGCAAAAATCAGGACCAACCGCAGGGTGAAATCGCCGAGCGCGAGGGAACCATCCACTGGTCCAACGTGATGCGCGAGGATCGCTATCGGAAAAAACACCCGGCCGAGGAGGACGTTGCAACCGAAGAGGCTGACGACAAGGCTGAAACTGAAGAATGATCCCCAGATTACAGGAAAAATATCAGGAAGAGATCCGTACCAAGCTCCGGGGCCTGGACAAGTACGGGAACATTCACCAGGTGCCCAAGATCGACAAGATCGTGGTGCACATGGGCGTCAGCCCGGAACTGGGCAAAGAGGTTCTCGGCGACGCGCTGAAAGACATGACCACCATCACCGGCCGGAAGCCCACGTTGAACAAGGCCAAGGTCAGCGTTGCGAACTTCAAGTTGCGCCAGGGCATGACTACCGGGTGTCGCGTGACGCTTCGCCGGCAGACGATGTACGAGTTTTTGGATCGGCTCATTGCCACCGCGCTGCCCCGGATTCGGGATTTTCGAGGGATCAGCTCGAAGGGCTTTGACGGATTTGGCAATTTCTCCGTCGGCATTGATGACCAGTCTATCTTTCCCGAGGTTGACGTGGACAAGGTCAAGCACACGCAGGGAATGGATATCACCATCGTCACCACCGCCAAGAACGATGACGACGCCTATGAATTGTTGAAGGAATTTGGAATGCCGTTCGACGGCAAGCGTAAATAGGGAAGATATGGCAAAAAAAGCCTGGATGGAGCGAAATAAGCGCAAGGCCAAGACAGTGGCCAAGTATGCGGCCAAGCGGGCCCAGTTAAAGGCCAGCGGCGACTACGAGGCCTTGGCCAAGCTGCCGCGTGACGCCAGCCCGGTGCGGCTGGTCAACCGTTGCGAGGTCACCGGCCGGCGCCATGGGTTTCTCCGCAAGTTCCGCATGTCCCGCCTGACTTTTCGGGAATTGGCCCGGTCGGGGATGATCCCCGGTGTGACCAAGGGCAGCTGGTAAGGAAATACATATGGATCCAATCGCTGATTTATTAACCTGTATCCGCAATGCCAACTTGGCGTTGAAGCCTGAGATTTCCGTGCCGCACTCCACCGTCAAGGAGAGCGCCGTGAGAATCCTCAAGGATGAGGGGTACTTGGAATCGTTCAACGTCGAGGGCGACGTCAAGCGGAACATCCGCATTCAACTCAAGTTTCAGGGTCGCAAGGGTATCATCACCGGGTTGCAACGGATCAGCAAACCCGGGTTGCGCCACTACACCTCGGCCAATGACATTCCGCTCGTGCTGGGCGGCATGGGCATTGCCGTGGTGAGCACCCCGCAGGGCCTCATGAGCGGGCACGATGCACGCCGCAAAAACCTGGGCGGAGAACTGCTGTTCAAGGTCTGGTAACAGAACGAAAAAAGATGTCACGAGTTGGGAGCAAATTGATAGAGGTGCCGGACAAGGTCAAGGTGGCCATCGCCGACAATCACGTCGCGGTGGAGGGCCCCAAGGGCAAGCTGGAGATGGACATGCCCGGCCGCACGAGCGTTTCCCAGGAGGAAAACATGCTGACGGTGGCTCGCGACGGGGATGACCGGGAAGCCCGGGCAATGCATGGCCTGGGCCGCTCGCTGCTCAACAACATGGTGGTGGGCGTATCAGAGGGATACGTCAAGAAACTCGAGATCAACGGGGTTGGCTTCAAGGCACTGGTCAACGGCAACACCGTCACCATGAATCTCGGTTACTCACATCCCATCAAGTACGATTTGCCCGACCAGGTGAAAGTGACCGTGGACAAGGACACCAACGTCACCATCGAGGGGCCCGACAAGCAGAAAGTTGGCTTGGTGGCTGCCGAGTTGCGCGGGTTCTACCCCGTGGAGCCGTACAAGGGCAAGGGCGTGAAATACGCCGACGAGCGCGTCCGCCGCAAGGAAGGCAAAACGGTACAATAATTTTTGAGACGCCGCGGTTCAACCGGGGCAGGTGAAATGAGAGCTGATAAAAAACGTGATTTAATGAAACGCCGCCGGTGGCGCATCCGCAAAAAAATTGTGGGCACCGTCGAGCGTCCCCGCATGAGCGTGCGTTTCACCAACAAGAACATCTACGTCCAGTTCATCGACGACGATGCGGGCAACACGATTGCCTCCGTATCCACCCGGGCCAAGTCGGCCAAAGGTCTGGCCGCCAACGCGGACGGTGCGGTTGAAATCGGCAAACTGGCGAGCGAGGCGGCCAAGTCGGCCGGTATCGAGACAGCCGTGTTCGATCGCAGCGGTGCCCATTTTCACGGGAAAGTCAAGGCCTTGGCCGAAGCGGCCCGCGAAGCAGGATTGAAACTATAAGGACAACCGTGGCAGAAGAACCCAACCAAAACGAGAACGCTCCCTCCGCCGAGGCACCGCAGGCTCCGGCCGAGGCACCGCAGGCTCCGGCTGAGGCTCCGGCTGAGGCGAAACCAGCCACAAAAGGCCCGAGCCAAGCGCAGGGCGGCGGCGGCCGTTTCGGAGGCCCCGGCCAGCGCCAGGGCGGTGGCGGTCGTTTCGGAGGTCCCGGCCAGCGTCAGGGTGGCGGTGGCGGTGGTGGTCGTTTCGGAGGCCCCGGCCAGCGCCAGGGCGGAGGTGGCCAGCGTGGCCGTTTCGGCGGGAACGACAAGCCGGATGACGGCTTCTCCGAGAAAGTGCTTTGCATCAACCGTTCGGCCAAGGTGGTCAAGGGCGGTCGCCGGTTCGGCTTCAGTGCAGTGGTGATTGTGGGCGACAAAAAAGGCAAGGTTGGCATGGGGCAGGGAAAAGCCAACCAGGTCGCCGATTGCATTCGCAAGGCCAGCGAAAATGCCCGCACACAACTGGTGAGCGTGGTTCTCCGTGACACCACTATCCCGCACGAAGTCCTCAGCCGATACGACGGAGCCAAGGTGCTGCTCCGCCCGGCCTCCACCGGTACCGGCATCATCGCCGGCAAGACCGTTCGGGCCGTCTGCGAACTGGCTGGCGTGCGCAACATGTTGAGCAAGTCGCTTGGCTCGAACAACCCCGTGAACGTGGCCAAGGCAACGCTCGGCGGCCTGTTGGAGTTGCGCGACCGAAACGAAGTCATGAAAGCCCGGGGCAAAAACGTACCGGAGCCTGAAGCACCCGCCGTCGAGGAACCCGCCGCCGCCACCGAGCCAGTGGCCGCGGAAGA
>Ga0066836_10002260_pt1 | contig 10273 bp, 10 predicted proteins | sample ETNtaG_18_FD_71568 | JGI IMG/M metagenome (GOLD analysis project Ga0066836, IMG submission 71568) | Marine microbial and viral communities from oxygen minimum zone, Eastern Pacific Ocean - ETNP201302SV91 | ecosystem: Environmental > Aquatic > Marine > Oceanic | place: Pacific Ocean: Eastern...
TATATAGAATAGAAATGTTATTACAACATTAGATAAATGTATTAAAAAAATACATATAGTATTTTTTGATACTTTATTCTTGAATATTTTTTTTACTATATTTAACAAAATAAAAAATTATGGTCTACATTTCGCCCAGATTTCGCCCCATGATATTTGCATATCATCAATCTTAAGAGATGCATCGGTCATTTCATTCCTAAATTCTTCTATTGTATGCTCAATATAATGTGTACTATCAGAAAAATAATTAATTCCCAGTTCTTTTCTAAATGCAATTTCCCAACTTCTCTCAAAAAGTGGAACTCTTATTAAAATAATTTTTGGTGTAAATAACTCTTTTATTTTTCTTAAAAATTTAACACGTTCATCTATATGCTCTAATATATTCGACATCACTATAACATCGCATTTAGTATTATTAGTTATTTCTAATACATCCCCATAAATGAAATCAAGATTCTTTAAATTGTTGTTTAATTTTGCTTGATTGAATCTTTCTTTATTATTTTCAATTCCTGTTACATTCACTCCTCTAACGTTCATAGCAATACTTCGGGCAACAGCTCCATAGCCGCAACCCAAATCTAAAACATTGCTGCCATTGGGAATATTGGAAATAAAATAATCGTGATATTTCATTAGAATGTGTTTTGGATGTTCTCCGCCACCATAAATTAATGCGCGCTCATTTATCAATAAATCTAATTTGTCTTTTAACTGCAAAAGATTCTTAAGTGCGTATTTTGGATTCTTAATTCTTGACTCTATTACCAAAAAAGTGAATAGAATATTTCGACGCCAATCATCAGGTATAACATTAAACGGCCAAGCAATTATTGGGATAAATTTTAGTACTATTTTTTTTATATTTTTATTCATTTACTTAATACTTCTGTAAATATAGCTTTATGTCTATCTATCCAGTGTTTGATATCATATTTTTCGACAGCACGATTTCTTGCAGCATTTGACATTTCACTATGATTTTGTGCAACTACTATCATACCTTCTGCTATTTCCGCTTCATCAGGTACCTGTGCATTGTCCCAATCATCTTCACATTTCACTGCAATACCAGCATTATCACCAACCAGTTCTGGTACACCTCCAGTATCAGAATAAATTATAGGCAAACCACATGATAAAGCTTCTATCACCGTGTTCGGGCATGGATCATTATGCTTAGTCATTATGTAAGCATCGGCATTATTATATATAAAAGGTGCTTCCTCCTGAGTATATGCACCTGTGAATGTTATTACAGATTTTAGATGTAATTTGCTAATAAGTTTTTCTGATACATCTTTTACTTCTCTATCCAATCTTCCTGAAATAATCAATTTAGCATTTAAACCTTCCGAAATTACCTCAGCTAGGCTTTTTAAAGCGCTTTCAACACGATAAGATAAGTGTGAACCAATTCGGCCACTCAAAAGAAAAGTAAAAGCAGAATTACTCGTTACTTCTTTTTTATGTGGTTTAAAATAATTTGTATCAACAGCATTGTATAGAATCTCTGATTTACCAATTCTTTCACCAAGATATTTTTCTGCAGCATTCTGACAAAATTTACTTTGATATATTACATAATCTGCTAAATGATAAGGTACTGACATTCTTTTATTTTCTCTCTCCCAATCACCCTCATACCACCCTTTATAAAAAACACCATTTTGATTTTGAACAATTGGAATACCTCTTTTTTTTATTAACTCATAAGCATATTTTGGTAGATATACAGCATTAGAGAGAACATATAATAAATTGTAACGGAAATATTTTTCCCCAAAAACATGCTTGAGTCTTTTAACTTTAACTAAAGGACCTCCCATATCGCCAGATCTAGCCCCGCCAAAAAATATTTTTTTTGTAATTATCTTATTATCTTTCTTTCTTTTAATAGACGATAAAGAAACATAAATTCCTAATAGGATTCTATAAAAAAAACGTAATAGAGACTTTATAGAAGAAGCTTTTTGAATAGTCGGTAAATTCATAAATGAGTATTATTTTTTTTCTTCTTTAATTAATGGTAAATATACTTTTGAATAATGTTCATTTGCTATAAATTTCCAATCGAATTCGTTAACTACTTTTTCTCTTGCTTTTATTAACTGAGATTTTTTTATATCCTCATCAAGATTTAAATAATATAATGTTCTTTCACATATAGCGTCGATATCATCTACATTAACAAGACCTCCTGTTTCTTTATTTTTTATTAGATCTTCTGCTTGTCCAACTCTTGTAGAAACTACTGGTACATGAGTTGCCATGCTTTCCATTAGCGCCATTGGTCCGCCCTCTTCCCTTGAGGTAACCAGATAAAAATCGAGAGCATGATAAAATTTCAAAATTTCTCGATAATCGGTCAAGTATGAATGAAAATATGGAATATTATTTTTTTTTAATTCAGATTTAACATAGCCTCTAGATGGGCCTGTTAATAAAACAAAAATTTTAATATGCTTTGAAAGTTCTTTTACGGTAGAAATAAAAATATCCGGACCTTTTATCAGCTTTGGTTCCATCCCATCACCCCAGCCAACTCCATCTTTTTGGTAAGAGCCTATACATATTGAATTATTCGGAATACCTAACTTAATACGGGCATTTTGTTTTTGATTATTTACAGGTGGAACAAAAAAATTTGTATCACATCCAATAGGTATTTTTATAATCTTATTTGGCTCTACCCCCCATTTAATCAACCTATTTCTAATTAATTCTGCGCCGGTAACAATTTTTGATATTTTTGGTGTACTTAATAAAAATTTTTCTATATGTTCCTTGACTAAAATTCCATCGTCAGGTTTACCGTGAAAAAATGAAACGACAATTTTATTATCAGTTGCAATGTATGGCTCCCAAAGTAGCCACTGATATTGTGAACCAAAATGTATAATACGATTTATTACTGAAGCGGGATTAGTTGTTATCCTGGCAAAATCTGAATGTTTTTTAGAAATATTATCGCATATATACATTCCAACCCATCGAATTGCCCAATTTGCCTTTTCAACAACAAAATTAACGGGTGGTTTTGCTGAATAATTAAATCCGAATATACTAAGCAGCCTATAATATCTGCATAATCCATTACGCAAGATTTCCTTTATTTTTTTTCTCATTACTGCCTAAAATCCTTTTTTTCATTATCAATCATCGATTGAGCTATTTCTGAAATTGAATACTTAGCTTTCCAACCTAAATTCTTTTCAGCTTTTGATGAGTCCCCCCTATTACTCTGTATTTCTGATGGCCTGAATAAATCCTTATCAACTATTACATGCTCTTTCCAGTTTAATCCCAATTTTTCAAAAACAATTGTAACGAACATTTCTAAACTAGAAGAGATCCCGGTTGAAATAACAAAATCATCTGCGCTACTTAACTGCAACATCATCCACATAGCATTGACATATTCTGGTGCCCAACCCCAATCTCTTTTTATACTTAAATCACCTAAAATTAATTTCTCGTTACTTCCATTAGCAATCTTAACAGCGGTTGAAATGATTTTACGTGTAACAAATCCTTTTGGTCTCAGAGGTGACTCATGATTAAAAAGTATTCCGGAACATGCGAATAGATTATATGCTTTTCTATATAACTTGACTTGCCAGTATGTTGATAATTTTGCAATTGCGTATGGACTGCAGGGTTTAAATGGTGAATTTTCGTTAACAGCTTTACCGTCAGTATCGCCAAAACACTCTCCCGAACATGCATTATAAAATTTTATACTTGAATTTATTTTTCTGATTGCTTCTAAAATATGAAGATTTCCTAATGATATACTTTCAAAACTATCTTGTGGTTTTTTAAATGATGAGGCTACGGAACTTTGCCCACTGAGATTGTAAATTTCATCAGGTTCAATTTTTTTTATAATTTCATATATCTCTTCATAATTTGAAGTAGAAACTGAGTGCATATTAATATTATCTTTAATATGAAGGTAATCAAAATTTAATAGCTTATCACTATTAACATTTCTTGATGTGCCGGAAATAATATATGATTTTTCTAATAACAATTTTGAAAGATATGCGCCGTCTTGGCCTGTAATTCCAAAAATTAATGCTTTTTTATTAATATTATTCAATTTAATATTTTTTTGTTATTTGTAGATAATTATTACAGATTTAAAATTCATGCTGGAATTAAATTAAGTAATAAGAGAGGTAAATTTCTCCATATATTACGATTTTTAACTATATAGTCGCGTTTAGAAATCATCGAGCTAAATAATTCCATATAGGCAAAAGCCATTTTATCACTGTTTAAGTTGAAGCTTGTAATTTTTGATTGCCAAAATGTATAATTATTGATTATCTCTTCTAAACTTAATTTAAACTCTTCACAATTATTAAACATAACACCGTAGCCATTACAATATTCGGGTAAGCACCCACTATTTCTATACAATAGCGGCAAACCACATAATGCGCCTTCATTTTGATGATTGCTGCCAGGTTCATTGATAGTTCCTGTAACATACACGTGATGTTTTTTTAATTCACAAGCTAATTCTTTATTATTTAATGGGCGAATATACTTTGCTTTTTTAAATTCAAAATTCTTAGGTAGGTTCCCTATGTAAGTAAAATGAATTTTTTTGGACCATTCATTATCCGTCAGCAAGTCATCTATAAGCCTGTAAATATCAAATCCTTTCATCCAATTACCACCCCAATGATGCGTAACTAATCTTAATAATTCACCCCTCTTCCAATTTTTTTGATCTTTAATATTAAAAATAGAGCTATCAGCACCATTTAAAATAACTGTAGAATTATTATCTGATTTCTTCTTCCATACATTTAATTTTTTTAACCATGAACCGACAAAAATAGTATGATCTGCAACATAATTAGCTAAAATTAGTCGCATGTTTATTGTTTTTGTATTTTTTCTTTCATCGCACTCATTAATACGATGAATAACGATACAATTTTTATTCACAAAGAGTAAATAATATAGAATCATTCTAGTAGATATACTTACATTTTTTATTCTGCTCCTTGGGTCAGTTAATAATATTATGTCTATATCGTTATCTTTTAGATCGAAAACTACATCATGACCATTCTTTAATAAAAAATTTCTTAGTGCGATAACAAAACGATTTCCACCGCCCCATGGACCTTTAATTATTTTACTTCCAATTGCTACCTTCATATGATGTTATCTAAACAATCATTAATAATATCGCTTGTTAGTTTATTGCTTCCGTTCATATTAAGATGATCAGAATCAGAAAAGTCCTTGTCCTTATATCTGTCATTATAATTCATATACTTTATTCCTTTTAAATCTGCTATATATTTAAAAAAGTCATATGCCTGAGAAAATTTCTGATATTTCTTAATCTCAAGTCTGTAATCACTGCTTAATGGATATGAAATTAAGCAAACTTTAACATTCATATCTAATAACTTCTGAACTGAATCAAGCAAGTACTTGCTTGTATCTGATTTTTGAAATTCTTCAATCGGCCTATGTAATTGAGCCCTTATGCTAGCTTGGTGTTGTCTAGTTTCCTTAGGAAGATCAACCACAGAACGCATTTCTGTGTCACTATTAATACGCTTTACCTTATTTTCTTGTGAAAAAATTTGACTAGGGCTTAGTAACCATGTTTTCCAGTAACTTAAGAGGTATTTTCTTAGGTGAGGCCTAAGAATATGTAGTGCTCTTTCAGTGTGATTTAAAAGAGAATCTAAATGCTCTTTTTGATTTGTAACAATTCTATAATATGAAAATAAATGTGGATCAGCTTGTAATCCTATAAACTCAACATCATGGTTGAGGCTATAATGCAATGCTTTTGTTAAAATAGAATTTATATTGTCTCCTGCATACCCCATATTTAGCAATTTATCGGAATCATTTATTCCGTTCACTACATGCGAATCACCGAAAATAACAATTTTTGCTTTTTCATTATAATATTTAGTCTTATATTGCTCGAATGAATGTGAATCTGTTATGTATAAGCGAAATATTAACTCTGTAACAAATATAAATAGGAAAATAGTAACTAAAAAAAATATTAGAAATATTTTTGAGTATTTTTTAGAACTGGAAGTAAATAAATTCACCAGGTTGGCCCTGTATTATTAAAATAACAAGAGATATTGCTATACATCCTATTATCAAAGCAGTTAAAGCATTTGGTATCCAAGTAATTAAACTAGAGCTTTTCGTTATTTTCATACCTTTAAAATTAATTGTTGGCTCAAATTTATGCATAATTTCTTGAGTATTTGGTAGCAGCCAAATAAAACAGAACATTCCAGCAAGCCAAATAAGTTGCATACCACCACCATATGTTATTGTTGCACCGAATTCGACTCCTACTTGTTCCAAATTTTTTAAAAAACCATTAAATAAATCTGAGTAGTGCGTCGGAAGAATTACACCATTCAAACCAAATAAACTATTCGAAAAATTTATAGCTGATTCGAGTGAATCAGATCGAAAATAAACCCATGCATATGATACAGATATGAAAGTTAAAATTTTCCCGAACCAATTATATATATTATTGTTAATCTTATTTATATTTTTAAAATATCTCCATGAATGATTAATAATTAAATATAGTCCATGCAAACCACCCCAAATTATAAAATTGTAACCAGCGCCATGCCATAATCCACCGAGTAACATAACAATCATAATATTTCTAAGTCTTTTAAACGTACCGGATTTATTTCCGCCTAATGGAAAATACAGATAATCACGTAAAAAACGACTTAATGTTATATGCCAACATCTCCAGAAGTTAATAATGGAAGATGCTCTATATGGTGAGAAAAAATTAATTGGTAATTTAATTCCAAATAATCTAGCTGCTCCAGTTGCCATATCTGTATATCCAGAAAAATCAAAATATATTTGAAAACTAAAACATAAAAGACCTGTCCAAGCATCAAGCATTCCTATTTCAACACCCATTGAACTTGCAGCAAATGTCTTATCAGCCCAATATGACATTTGTTCGGCTAGAATTACCTTTTTAAAAAGACCAATAACAAAAATAGTTATGCCAACAGCAATATTTTCCCATAACTTATTTAATCTTTTTAAAGCATGAAATTGTGGCATCATTTCAGAATGATGAACAATTGGTCCGGCGATTAACTGAGGAAAGAAAGTGACAAAGAGAGAATACTTAATAAAACCATGTTCATTAACCTTGCCTTGTGAAGTATCAACTAAATATGCAATCTGTTGAAAAGTAAAAAATGATATAGCTAATGGTAGGATAATATTCCAGTAATTGAATTGAGAATCAGTAACGCTATTTATTGTAAATATTAGTAAGTCTGTATATTTAAAAAACCCTAATAAGCAAAGATTAAATATAATTCCTAAAGCTAGAATAAGTTTAGTATTTTTAGATTTTTTATAGCTATTAGAAATATAATATCCAAAAAAATAATTAACAACTACTGAAAATACTATTAAGAAAATATATTTTATATCCCACCACGCGTAAAAAAATAATGATGCAGATATTAAAAATATAGTTGCTCCTTCATTTTTATCTTTTAAGATTAGAGAATAATAAGTTAAAACTGTAACTGGAAGAAAAACTAGAATAAATATAATTGAATTGAATAACATTTTTTGTAATTAGGATTCTTAAATTTCTTCTACCATATTAAATATAGATTGACCTGTTACGTCAGAATTAAAATCTTTTTCTATCAGTTTTCTGGCATGTCTACCTATATTTTCAAGATCATTAGTATTATTAATAGCGTATAAAACTAATTCTTTTAGGCTATTTAAATCTTCGGGTTTATATAGCAAACAATTTTCTTTATGATTTAATTTTTCCATATCCCATAAACCATCTGTCTCTGCGATAATAACGGCCTTTCCACAGGCCATCGCCTGCAGGCATACACTTTGCCCGGAAGGCTGGGTTGTTTTTCGCAAAGGTATAATAATAAATCTTGAGCCCTGAATTAATTCTCTAATTTCACTATCACTTAGAATGCTCTCATTCCAATCGCCCTTAATTATTTTTATATTCTTTAAATTTGTTTTTATTTTATGCATGGTGACTAGAATAAGTTCTGGAAATTCTGGTTTCCAGATTTTTATTAGTAAATCGTAATCACGATTACTGTCATTGCCAATAGATAAAATATAATTTTTCTTTGAGCCGTTTTTTGGACACCAGAATTTCTTATCAACACCAAAAGGCATGTATTTAATATTAATATTCCTGTTTAATGATTCTTTTATTTTTTTAAATTCGCCTTTTGATATAGTAATTAATGTGGTGTTTAGTAATATTCTATTTAATATAATTCTTCTGATTGGATTGGATAAAAGATCTCCTATACCCATAACTATAAATAAGATTTCACCTTTGATGAAACCAAACATTTTTAAAAAAGCAAGGCTAGTACCTAACGATGTAGTAGTTACTATTAAAATATCTTTATCATTTATTTTTTTTAATACACTTTTGTTAAATAATCGATAAATAACTGCGAAATGAACTCCTAAAGTTTTAAGAAGCATATGCGTTAACAATGTTAATAAAATTGACATAGGCGTTGTAACACCTAAAGCGTATGCGTCTATTATCTCTGCGTTTAAGTTATTTTTTTTCAGCCAGCCATACCCATAAAAAAAATCAGCTGGGAATTTATGTTTGCCAGACACCCTCTCAACACGCCCCTTTTTAAAAAAATATCCTATTTTTCTCATAAATATTTAGGTATTTACAAAGTTGTAACTACATATCGATGTAATTAAGACCCCACAAATTCATGTCTAAGTGAGAGAGTTGTGTATTTTCATGTTTTTTGTGCATAAAATACTTTTTTAGCATTTTAAAATCATCTCTATCCTTACAATATTTAACAATAATTTTCTTTTCTTCTAACTTGCAAAATATCTTGTTTCTTCTAAACCACGGTAATAAAAAGTATTTTAGTTTAATTTTATTGAATCTTAATCTTTTATATTCAAAATAAAATCTTGGTTCTATAAAGCGATAACCATCGATCTTTATACTGTGTTCATAAACTAGCTCATCGTTAGTAATTTTTTTATCTAAACAAGTGTAAGGACCATTTTGCGCATGAACTCTTATTCTATTTTCATATTCTCCAGGTAAACCAAAACTTTTATTTATATCTTTTTTATTAAAATACTTTTTCCATAAGGATTGACTAATAATCAAATCCAAATCACCATTAGTACGAATTCCTAATAGTGCTAACCAAGCACTATTGACTATAATATATTCATTAGTTGGTAAATTTGATTTAATTAAATGATTTATATATTTTATTTTATTAATCATTTTATTTTTTTAAAATCATAAATATCATATTTTTTAAATAGATTGTAAATATCATTAGTCTGATAATCGATTTCAGTTGAATGTATTATTAAGTCATAAATATAATTAGTTATCTTGCTTTCGTATTTTTTTCTAATATTTATTTTTAAATTATTAACATCTCTACATCTAACTCTATTTAATAAATCAACAGCGTAAATCTCTGGTTTTAAAAATCTAACAATTAATAATCTCATCTTTAATGGATTTCTTTTTAATTCATCCAATTTATTTTTTATTTTATTTTGACTTGCATGGTCAATTGCATAAATATCTTCTACGAATGATTTAAAATTTATTTCGGCTACTTCAAATTCACGAATTTTTAATATCTCATGTTCTTTAGCTATATCAGACTGTATTTCATCGAAGACATTTTTTGCAGGAGGCCAAATAATTATTGTTAGATCTACATATTGCCATCTAATCTTATTAATTATATTTAAACAAAATAAACCTGCCTTGTTATAAAGTAGTTTACTAACAAAGAAATCCTTAATATTTAAAATATCTAATATTTTAACAAGATATGAGTAATAACGATTATGCATTAATATCAATAAATATTGATTTAATTCTAGAAATGATTTTTCTTACACTAATTAATGGTAGATTTATTAAAAACAGAATTGAAGTGATTCAAGGCTTCTCTAGCTGTAGTATTACCTGTAACAACATGGGGCCATAATTTCACATTTTCTACATTGACAATACTTTCATTATTTTTATTAATAAATGGTCTTTTTCTAAATAGTAAGTGGGCAAAACGAAATAATTTACTTGGTTCATGGTAATCAGAAACATAACAGACTGGTATTTCTTTATAGTCTAAGTGTGATAGGACGGAGGCTCTATGTTGTCCGTCACGTATAATATATTTTTCATGCTGAT
>Ga0066836_10002261_pt1 | contig 10271 bp, 8 predicted proteins | sample ETNtaG_18_FD_71568 | JGI IMG/M metagenome (GOLD analysis project Ga0066836, IMG submission 71568) | Marine microbial and viral communities from oxygen minimum zone, Eastern Pacific Ocean - ETNP201302SV91 | ecosystem: Environmental > Aquatic > Marine > Oceanic | place: Pacific Ocean: Eastern...
TTGGCTCGCTTTTTGGCCATCACCAGCCAACCATTCTTGCCATTTAGTGCACAACGGCTATGGGAAATGCTCGGGCAAGATGGATATGTGTCAGAAGTACGGTATGAGAGTGCAGTAGATTGGTCAATCCCAATAACATGGTCCACAATTAGTGAACCACTCTTCGCTAGATTGGATTTAGAAGCAATTTTGGAGCATGAAGAGTCCCTTGCCACATCCAATATGGATACTGCCCATGAAGACCCAGGGCATGGTGTCAAAGGCAGTGGTAAACAATCGAAAAAACAGGAGGAAGAAAATATGAACAAAGCACCAGAAGGGACGACGTTTTTGGATTTTGAGACATTCATGACCGTTGAACTGCGAACTGGGACAATTGCAAGTGTAGAAGATCACCCTAATGCTGACAAATTGTACGTGGTTAAGATCGATGACGGCAGTGAAAATGGCCGCACTGTTTGTGCTGGCCTGAAACCATACTATACAATCGATGAGATGAATGGTAAACAAGTGGTTTTTGTCGCTAACTTAGAACCTCGTAAATTACGTGGAGTTGTATCAGAAGGTATGATTTGTGCTGCTGATGATGGTGAAGGTGCAGTAAAACTCATCACCATTGATGGTGAAATTAACAATGGTTCGCGGGTTCGTTAATCCTCTGGTTTATCGAAAAATTCCCATTGTAGTTCAATTAGTTGTTCTCTAGATTCGGCATCTTTGTACGCAGCAAGTGGTTCTGCGTTGAGTATGAGAAATTGCTCGCCCCACGCAAAGGGTCTCAATATATTTCGTGCTTGTTCTTCTTTATTCAGTAATATAAGACATGTTGCGAGGGCTTCGACAGTACTCAACCGACCTGGTTTACCCCATGATATTGGATTTGCAGCCAATACGAGGGGAAGTGTGCGACCTTCCAGTCTCGGTGATGACGATTTGATTTTTGACAGTGATTCAGTTAACCGTTTCCAAGAGCAATCTAATGCAACCAAAGATGCACCCTTTTCGATGAGGGGTAAATCGTCAGGCCCCAATATAATGCCTGATGATGGGTCTAGCAAGTATCCTCTCCGAGGTGGTCTGCGTGTGCTAAAGTGTAACGTGGCTAATTCTCTTGATGCCAATTTACGTGCAGTGCATTTCTTTGGATCATCCTGTTCTAAATGGATGATGTGCAAAGGCACATCCCTATCCATCTAATCACCTCGCAAATCCTTTTTTGCCTGCTCATACAAATCTTCCATTGTCATTGGTCGATCTGATGTACGTCTAACAACCGTTTCTTCATCAGATGAACGCTCAACCATTAGTTTTACATCTAAAATACGCTCAAATTTTTTGATAACAGCATCAGTTGGACGCTTGCCACCTTCTGTGTGTTGGATGATGTTAACGCGTTCAGCCATCCTTTTAGCCAATTCGCGCTGATCCCAGCCCCTATTCTCACGTGCTTGACGAATTGCATTTGCAAAATCATTGCGCAATTCATTACTACGCCTGACCATGATGTCTTTTCCTTTCTTGCCGGCACCACCAAATCCTCCAACAGAACTTCTACGATTCAATGATGGGGGCACAGGTGTGTTGTTTCGAGGAGATTCTTCGACGGTTAGTCCCATCTTTTCCATGCACTTTAGACAGGCCTCTATTGTGGAACGTCCCTTCAATGTACTCCGTGTACTTACTTTCATAGCACCGCACAATTCACAGTCCCCCATAGTATCGCCAAACCCTGCTCCAAGGCATGGGTCTTCAACTTTCACTTTACCTGCAATCATTGTGAATATATTCATCTACATTGTTGCAGCCGACCAACCATGTCTTCGGACTCTGACACCCTCAATCCTGGCAATGACGATTCGTTGCCTGCTAGGGAAGAAGATGGGATTGATCGTCAACTTTCTCGCCTTGAGAAGGACTATCGGGAATTGACTGAAAAGGCCCAGAATCTACTTACAGAACGAGTCTACCTTGAAAATGAAGTCAGTCAGCAAAAAAAGAAAGTTAGTAGACTTGAGGAAGAAATCAGGATGTTGCGTTCCCCCCCACATATCGTGGGCCATGTACAAGATAGGATCAATGATGAAAAAATTGTAGTCCGATCGTCCAATGGGACGGTATTTTTGGTATCAGCGAATCAACGAATAGACCCGGATTTACTCAAGCCAGGAGCTCGTGTTGCATTGAATCAAGATACACTTTCTGTAATTGAAGTCCTGCATGATGCATGGGATCCGCTCGTTACAGGTGCTGAAATGGTCGAAAAACCTGACATCTCATACAGTGACATGGGTGGAATCGATGAGCAAATACGCCTTGTCAAAGAGAGTATTGAACTCCCCCTTTCCTCCCCTGAATCATTTACTCGATTCGGAATAAAACCACCCAAGGGAGTACTTCTCGTCGGCCCACCTGGCTGTGGAAAAACTATGCTTGCAAAGGCTGTAGCCTCTTCGACAGATTGTTCATTTATTCGATTGGTTGGCAGTGAATTAGCTCAAAAGTACATTGGTGAGGGAGGTAGGATGGTTCGTGAATTGTTTGACTTGGCTCGGGAAAAGGCACCATCGATTGTTTTCATCGATGAAATTGATGCGATTGGGGCCAAACGACTCGATACCGCTACCAGTGGTGATAGGGAAGTACAGCGGACATTGATGCAATTACTAGCTGAGTTAGATGGATTTGATGCTCTTGATGATGTCAAATTAATTTCTGCTACAAACAGACCGGATATTTTGGATGAAGCTTTGCTTCGTCCTGGACGCTTTGACCGTATCATCGAAATTCCGCTACCAAATGAAGAAGGCCGAACTGCCATTTTGAATATTCATATGGGGAAAATGCCGAAGTCAAAAGATCTATCTGTAGCAACAATTGTCTCTAAAACCAAGGGATTCAGTGGCGCTGATTTGAAAGCAACCTGTGTTGAGGCAGCAATGGTTGCAATTAGAGCCAAGAGGAAATCTGTGAATGCCAAAGATTTCAGAACCGCAATCGAAAGAATTTCTGAAAAGAAGGCAAATTCAACTCGTGGTGAAGCACCCGAGAATCTGTTCCACTAATGCGAACACTCATGGATATCCTCCAGTGAGGTTAGTCTATGTCGGGTCTAGTTGAGTGCGTTCCAAATTTTTCGGAAGGCCGAGATGTTGCCATCATTAATGCGATCACTGACGCAATGATTTCTATTGAAGGGGTTACCCTATTGGATATCGATATGGGAGCTGATTTCAATCGCACAGTGGTCACTATCGTCGGCCCTCCTGAAGCGGTTCTAGAGGCCTCAATATGTGGCACTCGTGTAGCTCTTGAACTCATTGATATGTCAAAACATACTGGTGAGCATGATCGAATGGGGGCCGTCGATGTCGTTCCATTTATCCCAATTTCAGGTTCAAGTATGGCCGAATGTGTCGAACTCTCGGTAAAGTACGCTGAGCACGTTAGCAATGAATTTGGATTACCCATCTATTTGTACGCTGAATCTGCCCGTACTGAACAGCGCGTGAGATTGCCTGATATTCGGCGTGGCGAGTATGAAGGGTTGTCTGAAAAATTGCTTGATCCGGCTTGGAAACCTGATTATGGTCCATCTGAATTCAAGCCAAAGATGGGTGTTACTGCCAGTGGTGCCCGAAATATCCTGATTGCATACAATGTTAATCTCGATACTGATGATAAGGCATCTGCAAACAGAATCGCCGGGAAATTACGCACTAGTGGTGTGATTAAGAAGGATGAAGACGGCCAAAAAATTTTCGGAGATGATGGTAAAGTGCAACGTATCCCGGGAAAATTTGAATCCCTTCAAGCGGCAGGTTGGATGTTCAATGAAAATACTGCACAGGTTTCGATGAATTTATTGGACCATTCAAAAACCAATTTACATAGCGTTACAGAAGCCATTAGAAGTGAAGCAGCATTGATGGGACTCAAAGTGACTGCCGGAGAACTTGTTGGCTTGGTACCACTAAATGCACTATTAGATGCTGGAAGATTCTATGATAGTGATACTGGAAATTCAGATCATACTGAACTTGTAAATGCAGCAATCACGGGTTTGCAATTAGATGTTTTAGACATATTCAACCCAAATGAACGCATAATTGAATGGGCAGCGGGGTCGATTTAATGACGACATATGGAGATTACACACTAGATGAATATCGAGACGCGCTTGCTTCTAATGACCCTACGCCAGGTGGGGGTACTGCAGCCGCTGTTGCGCTTTCACAGGGTGCCGCACTCACTATGATGGTGTGCAATCTGACGCTGGGCAAGGAGCGCTGGAAAGAAGGTTGGAGTATCGCTGAATCATGTATCAAAGTCGCTGATCCACTATTGGAACGCGGGCATCAACTTGCTAGTGAGGACGCTGAAGCGTTTGATCAAGTGATGGCAGCATTCAGGTTACCGAAATCAAACGATGACGAAATTGCACTCCGTAAATCTGCAATACAAGATGGTACGCTTAATGCAGCAATGGTGCCGATGGAAACTGCAAGAATGGCATACGAACTACTGCATATTTTGCCTGATTTGGCATCTTACGGTAACGCAAATGCCGTTACAGACGTAGGTGTTGCTGGTCTACTTGTCAGTGCTGCTTGCAAAGGTGCTCTTTTCAATGTAGAAATTAATATCAATTCCCTACCTGATAATCTGGCAGCATCTTATCGTGATGAAATGGAGGGGTTGCGTGTTCAATGCCGAGACAAGGCACGTGAGGTCATGCATTGCGTTCATGAGCGAATGCAATCTTGAGGGCAGATTCCAAGCGATCCATTGCCGCGGAGATGTCTGAAACGCTAACAGCGCCTATACTGATACGGAACCATCCTGTTTCCTCTTCGAGGCCGAAGGCTTGGAAGGGAACAATCGCTACTCCTGCTGACTGGAGCAACCACTGCCGAATTTCTTCATTGGTTTTCACACCCAAGATCTCGAATAAATTGAATTGGGCAGTCAAGTAAATCCCACCTTCTGGTTGCACAATACTAACTCCATAATCTGTTAGATTACTCAAGCGCTCTTGCAATACTGACATACGAACTGAAATTTTTTGATCTAGTTCAGCAAAGTATTTCTCAAGTATTTCAGGCTTCGAATATAGACTCGCTGCAGCCTTTTGAATGGGCCGTGCAGGCCAAGCACCCATGTGACCAATTAACGCAACGACAGGAGGTGCTAGAGCGGCTGGTATGGCCATCCATCCTAGTCGGAGTCCCGTTCCAGTCAATGACTTTGAAATTGCGTCTAAAGTAATTGTATAATCAAAAATTTCTGGGCAAACCTGCACAGGGTGGACATGTTCGATATGATCAGCAGTCATAGTCGAGTACACTTGATCGTAGACTAGCATGACTGGCTTTTTACCATCTGCTTCACGAATCTTATTTTCATTCAATATGACTTGACAGATGGAGGATAACTCGTCTCTTGTAAAACACGTACCTGTAGGATTTAGTGGGCTATTCAGAATCAGAATCCTGATTTCTTTGATTCTCTTTTCAATGGCGTCAGCTGTTGGTAAAAAACGGCTTTCAAGCGTTCCAGGTATGGGTATATCTACAGCATCATTGAGGTGGACGTAGTAATGGTTGTTCCATGCTGGCACACCATGTGCCAAACCATCGCCTGGCTCTAGAAACAACCGAAAGGATGAGTATAGGACGGGGCGTGCTCCAGAACCAACAATGATGCCATTTGTGCCTACATCAAGATTGTACTTGTGCTTCATCCAATCTGAAAGGCTCTCGCGTAATTCTGGTAACCCTGCCGCCGGAGGGTAGTTTGTTTCACCATCGGAAACTGCATTGACAATTCCAGTCAATAACTCGGAGGGGACTTCAAATTGTTCCGGCGAAAAATCACCAACAGTGAAGGGGGCCACTTTTTCCCCTTGCGCAATCATATCCCGGACACTTGCAGCAATTGTGAGGATACGGCTCCTTTCCATCCCATTTGCCATATCGGATAGACGCCAATCACCATCGCCCATGAATACTGTTGCCATGAGCCCGTTCTTAGCCTCAGCCCTCAGCACAACACAAACAGAAGGCTCAAGGAGGCAGATGTATGGCCACAAACATGCACCGGGCTCATTTGGGTGAAGGTATCCCGTCCCAACTCCCAATTCATCCGGGTATCGATCCAGATGTCGATCATGCACCTCCCCGTCGAGATGTGCTTAATGGTGCAGAAAAACGGCTTGCATTGCACAATGCACTCCGGTATTTCCCATCTGAATTTCACGCTATATTGGCCCCTGAATTCTCGCAGGAATTGCGTGAATACGGCCGAATATACATGCACAGATTTCGACCAACTGATGAAAATATGATGGCGCACCCAATTGATACGTATCCAGCAAAGTCGGCTCAAGCTGCTGCAATTATGCTAATGATTCAAAATAATCTAGACCCAAAAGTAGCGCAATTTCCGCACGAATTGATCACATACGGCGGTAATGGTTCTGTATTCCAAAATTGGGCCCAATATAGAATAACAATGCAATACTTGTCGCAAATGACGGAAAATCAAACGCTGGTGATGTATAGTGGACATCCTTTGGGCCTCTTTCCCAGTCACCCAAACGCTCCTAGGGTCGTTGTTTCGAACGGCATGGTTATTCCAAACTATTCACAACCTGAAGATTATGAGCGGATGAATGCGCTGGGTGTTAGTCAATATGGTCAAATGACTGCGGGTTCTTACATGTATATCGGTCCACAAGGTATTGTACATGGAACAACAATTACCATTCTCAATGCTGCGCGTAAATATTTGCAAAAGAATGACCTGAAAGGTGTGACATTTGTGACTTCAGGCTTGGGTGGAATGTCCGGAGCGCAAGCAAAGGCCGCAGTCATCGCTGGAGCGACTTGTTTAGTGGCTGAAATCAATCCAGTTGCTGCTAAAAAACGCCATGCGCAAGGATGGGTTGACGAAATCTTTGAAGATTTAGATGAGGCTATTGATCGAATGGTCGATGCGAGGGATAATGGTGAGGCTGTATCTATTGCATACATCGGAAATATTGTTGACCTTTGGGAACGACTTGTAGAACGAAAAGTGAGTGTTCATCTTGGTAGCGATCAAACTAGCTTGCACAATCCATGGCAAGGAGGATATTTTCCTGTAGGCATGAAACTAGATGATTCCAAATCTTGCATGGTTAAAGATGCAGATTGCTTCAAAAATGCCGTCGAGAGGAGTTTGATCCGACATGCTGATGCCATTGAATCAATGGTTTCAGATGGTATGTATTTCTGGGATTATGGAAACGCATTCCTATTAGAAGCATCTCGAGCAGGGGCAGATGTATGCAATGAAAATGGTCAGTTCAAGTACCCATCTTATGTCGAGGATATCATGGGCCCGATGTGTTTCGACTATGGTTTTGGTCCGTTTAGGTGGGTTTGCTGCTCCGGTAACCCCAATGATTTGGCCGTTAGTGACAAAATTGCAGCAGAAGTTTTGCAAAGATTAGCAGAGAATTGCGATTCGGAAATTGAACAACAAATGCTAGACAATATTCGGTGGATTACTGAAGCTAATTCCAATCAACTGGTGGTGGGAAGTCAAGCACGAATCCTGTATGCTGATGAGATTGGTAGAATAGAAATCGCTAGTGCCTTTAATCAGGCAATTCGCGATGGACGCATCTCAGCCCCCGTTGTATTGGGCCGTGATCATCATGATGTTAGCGGTACTGACTCACCATATCGAGAGACTGCTAATATTCAGGATGGTTCCATGTTTACAGCGGATATGGCGATCCAGAATTTTGTCGGTGATAGTTTTCGTGGAGCTACTTGGGTGAGTATACACAATGGTGGTGGAGTTGGTTGGGGCGAAGTCATCAATGGCGGTTTTGGATTGTTACTTGATGGAACCGATGATGCTGATATCAAACTCAAATCCATGCTGAGTTGGGACGTGAATAATGGAGTTGCACGAAGGGCATGGGCTCGAAATGAAGGGGCTGAATTCGCAGCTACGAGAGCGATGCAAAATAACGAACAATTGCACATCACACTACCGCACCATGCTGATAATGATATTATTGACAAGGCTCTGCAACGCTGATACGGTTATATTCCGTATCTAGGTAGGCGATTCATGTCCGTTGAGTTGACAGGTTCTATGCTCAGTATTCATGATGTCGAGGCGGTTGCCAGAAATCGTGAAAATGTAAGTGTTTCAAGCGATGCTTGGGCGCGGATACAAAATTGTCGGAACATGATTCAAAACAAGATTGATGCGCATGAAGTGATGTATGGTGTAACGACTGGAATTGGCGAATTCAGCGAAGTCGTTCTATCACCCAATCAAGTTACTGAGTTCCAACGATTCTTGATCTATTCACATGCAGCTGGAATCGGCGACCCAATGGTTGAGGAAGTTGTTCGTGGGGCCATGGTTGGTCGAATCAATGTACACTGTCATGGTAATTCTGGAGGACGGACTGAGGTTACCGAGCAAATTGTAAACATGCTCAATCGTGGAATAACCCCTATTGCCGCTGCCAAAGGGTCTGTTGGAGCCTGTGGTGATCTGTCACCAATGTCTCAAATTGCCATGGCAATGATGGGAGAAGGTGAGTCGATATACGATGGTAAACGCATTCCATCTGATGTTGCTCTTGAAAATGCAGGACTGCAACCACTTGAGTTGGAAGCGCGCGATGGTTTGGCAATTATTAACGGAAGCAATATGCTGACTGCAATGGCTGCTTTGAGTCTCTGTGATGTTGAGAAATGGTTGAAATATCACGATATTGCTGCAGCAATGACTCTTGAAGCCCTCAATGCAAATATGACACCATATGATGCACGTTTGCATGAATTACGTGGATTCGCAGGGTCAGGGCAAGTAGCATCGAATTTACGCCGCCTCACTGATGGTTCAGAAATTCTAGCCAGTGCTGGAAAGAAGGTTCAAGATGCCTATTCATTGCGTTCCACTCCCCAGGTTATAGGAGCTGTTCGAGATGCACATACTTATGCTAGAGAACAAGTCGAAATTGAATTGAATGGAGTTGGTGATAATCCGGTATTCCTCCCTGATGAAGATCGTGTCATTACTGGCGCGAACTTCCAAGGAACTCCTATTGCATTGCCAATGGAAATGATTGGCACTGGTATGTCTATGGCAGCCGTCCTATCAGAGCGCCGCTTAAATCGCTTGACAAATCCAGCACTGAGTGCCGGTTTACCTCCATTCTTGACTGAAAAGGCTGGTATGCATTCGGGATTAATGGTTGCTCAATACACTGCTTGTGCTTTGGTTGCTGAAACTAGAATTCTCTCTCATCCAGCGGCAAACCAAAGTATCCCAGCAGCTGCTGATCAGGAAGATTTTGTTAGCATGGGCATGACTACGACACAAAAAACCCGGCAAATAATTGAAAATTGCTATGGCGTACTCGCCATTGAAATGATTGCCGCTGCCCAAGCCCTTGATATTCGAGGGGGGAAGCCTGGCCCTGGTGTTGAAGCCGCACATCAAGTGATTCGCAAGTACATTGATCACTTAGATGATGATCGTGCGCTATTCCCTGATAATGATCGAATGGTGGAGATTTTGATGTCCGGTGAATTACTTGAAGCTGTTGAAAGTGCAATTGGGTCACTTGACTAAACCTTTTCACCGTCAAGAATTTCATCTAACTGATTCTCAACATCATTTAGACCTGTTAACTGCATAATTCGGAATCGCATTTTTGTCGCTTCTACTGCGTAACCTCGGATTTCAATCATTTGAATTCGGCGTTCACATTCAACTGCCCTTCGAACACGCTCTTCCACATCGCAATATATTTCGTAACGATTTTCATTCTCTAAATTCAATGCTTGATCTAATGAGGATACATCAAATCCCATATTGACCCATTGCTCGATACGCCTCGAAAGGACAGCAGTTGTGAGAGCTGCCTCAGCGATTGTGGATAGCATCTTCACGGGAGATTCTTGAACATCGGAAGATAGGTCTTCAGCCTCAATAATTTCAACTGTTGGCTGCTCATTTACTGGATCCAATTCAGGTGTGATATTTTCAGTTGTAGGATAACTGATTGAACGTATTTCAAACGGCATCGCTTCACGTCTGAGATGCGCGATTTCCGTACCTTCCAATGATAACGGTGTAAAAGGTAGTAATACTGTCCACTCAGTGCCACTTAATTCATCGGCTAAACTTCGAGTGAATGCCATAAATGCATCAAATCCCTGCCTGTGAATTAGGTACTCAACAGCGTCAAGCCAAAT
>Ga0066836_10002265_pt1 | contig 10266 bp, 7 predicted proteins | sample ETNtaG_18_FD_71568 | JGI IMG/M metagenome (GOLD analysis project Ga0066836, IMG submission 71568) | Marine microbial and viral communities from oxygen minimum zone, Eastern Pacific Ocean - ETNP201302SV91 | ecosystem: Environmental > Aquatic > Marine > Oceanic | place: Pacific Ocean: Eastern...
TTCATCGGTGAAGTTGCCTCTGGTTGGGTCAAGAACATCCGATCAATCGTCCGTGAGGGGCAGAGAGTAGTCGCAAAGGCGTTGAAGGTTCGAAGAGACAAGAAAAGCGTCGAATTGAGTATCAAATCGGTCAGCGACGAGCGCCGAAGAGATACTTTGCAGCGTTGGAAGAACAGACAACGTGCAGGACAACTTCTCCGTATCGTTGGCGAGCGTTCTGGATGGGACGATGAGAAGGTTGGGGAAATGAATGGCGAACTCACCGAAACGTTCGGTAGTCTGTACGCTGCCTTTGAAGAAACAGCCATTGAAAATTCCGCACTACAAAACGAAGGATATGAGGGCGACTGGATCACAGTTTTCATTGAAATTGCAATTGAAAATATCATTCCAGAATTCGTCAATATTCGGGCCATTGCAAACATTCAGATTCATGGCAATGAAGGAATTGAAGTCATCCGTAAGGCATTGACTGCAGTAGAGAAGTGTTCTTCAGAACCAGATGAAGTTGAAATTGCTGCATACTACGATGGGGCACCTGAATATCGAATTGAGCTCAAAGCCCCTGATTGGGAAGTCGCCGAATCCCATTGGGAACTTGTAGAGGCGGCGATATCAGAAACCATCACCGATGACATCGGTGTAGCCGAAATCTTGCGTCAGTGACCCTCTCTCGGAGAGAGAGGTTCAAAGGCCTCACCATGAGGGCATGGTTCATGGCTCGGACCCGTTTGCAGAAATGCACCTCTTGCGGTGCATACGGACTGTCCGAGACTTGTGAGGAATGTGGAGGGCAAGCACAAGCAGCAGGCCCCATGCGATTTTCCCCCGAAGACGCGAGGGCTGACCTCCGTCGTAAACTAAAGCAGGTCGAATCCAAAGAATGGGCTGCAAACCTACCTTCGCCGGAGGATGAAGAGGAATGAGTACCAAAATCCAATGGATTGAGGGTTCAGAACTTCCTCCAAATCAGTTGATTATTGCCGCAGTCCCTGGTGTGGGGAATGTTGGGAAACTGGTGATTGATACCTTGAATGAGCAACATGATTCTACAATGGTTGCCCGTTTGATCCACCCCGACTTGCCACCGCATTCAGTATTGGAAGAAGGCCTGCTGGTCCCACCTCATCTTTCGGTTCACTCCGTGCAGATGGGAGATGCCCAACCAGTCATCACCATTACGGGAAATGGACAACCGATGACCCCTAGAGGTCAACATGAGTTGGCTGAAACCATTCTTCAACTCGCAGAAGATAGCGAGACTCCAATGGTCATCGTTCTCGCCGGCCTTAGTGCCAAGCCAGGTGAAGAACACATACACCTGACCTGTTCATCAAAGGATGTTCAATCATCCTTGAATGAGCGTGGGATTTCAGTCAGTACTGAACAACCATCTGGTGGCATGCTTGGATTGGCTGGCCTCCTCGTATCCCTTTCAACCCTGCATGATGTATCCAGTGCTGCCTATTCAGCCGAATCGATAGGCACCAGTATCGATGTGGTCACCGCCGATCGACTCGCACAGAGAATCAGTTCCGATTTCGACCTCGGTCTTGATTTGCCAATCGACAACACACGTGAAACTGCGGCTCGCTTGTTGTCGATGATGGAAGGCAAAGAAATCGCCGGAATCGATTTGAGCGAAGATGACTCAGGCTCTGCCTTCTATGTTTAGACTCGTCAGACTTATGTCAAAAGCGAGGGTGGACGGGGCATAGCCGAGATCGCATAGCCCGGTATCGCGGTGGATTCGAAATCCACTGTCCTCGTGACGCGAGAGTTCAAATCTCTCTCTCGGCGCCATCAACCTCTTCAGGTGGACACCTTAGCCGACAACATGGAGGTCGGCGTGACACACGAGGGCGAACGGAGCGTGATGACGTTTGATGAACCGATTCTCATCGCGACCGTTCTAGAGAAAATGGAAATTCCACCCTCCACAGTTCTGACCATCGTAGGGGAACAAATCGTACCTCATACATCAACCATCACGGGCGATATTGAGATTGAATTGATTATCGTGTCGAGTGGTGGCTAATCCTCTCGTCGTTTGAGAATCGCAAGCCGAGTGTTCTTCTGGAATTTGATTTCCGGTTGATCAAAGAATTGTGAATACACTCCATTGAGGATGGCAATATCGTCTCCGGGGCGAACCGAACGAGCCCCTGGAGGCATGGCAAATGCATAGGCTACGATACTGATTGGCCCAGTGGAATCCTGAATCGTCAATCTCCACTTCGGTTTACCCGAGCTGGTTCGATTCTTTTGCCACGTTGTATCTCGAATCGTCATCACTCTGCCGACAACATTGCCTGCGGTAACCAGGCCGACAATGCTTTCACCATCTGCATCATTTGGGTCGATGATTTCGATTTCGGATACATCATCGAGTTCAACACTTGGATTCAGATTCCATTCTGTGGGTCTGCCATTCTTGATTCGAACATGGCAACCGTTGGCGATTCGACGCGTGATACGTTTTGGTTTTGGGAAAAAGCAGTTTTTCACTTCGATTCGATCGACCCCTTGTTGCAAATTGAATTTGATCTGAATATTGCCATCGTCATCGCTTTGCGGGGACAATAAACCGGTCACTTCCCCACAAATTTCGACGCGTGTTTTCAAATCGACCGCCGCAGTAATCGGCCAGTTGCGACCAGCATGCTGGAGGCTTTCCATCGAAGGTAAATTCTGTCGATTGTCCCCGTTTGGACAAATGCTCTGGTGATCGCAGGACATGCAACGGGCCAGAGGGTTTTCATCGACACCAATGTGGATTCCACCAGCTTCAAATCGTTGCATTGGGGAAGGTTCTGCTGGATAATCACCGATATCTGAACTTCGGTTAACAAACAAATTCTCATACGTTGTTCGGAGTTGAGTTTCCAATTCGAGTAAACGAGCCTCGTCCGGTGCAGGAACCGTCTTCACCGCCGGGACTCCAGCATACCACAATCTCAAGTTTTCAACTCTGGATTTTCGGCCATGTGTCTCCCACCAAAGCCAGGCATAGATTTCGAGTTGCAACACATATCCTGCTGATCGGTCATTGTTCCCCATCGCCGCTTTTAGATCTACAATTGAGACTCGACCATCCCAGTCATAGACGAAGTCATATTCCCCAGCAAACCAATGCTCTGGGTGAATCGAACCGAGAGAGAAGGTCCCAGCATCGGGGTCAACGAACCATGGTCGGGCGATTTCCCATGCTTCCATCAGAGTGCAATCCCCTTCACTTACAGCGGGATGGGGCAGGGGCCAATTGTGTGGGAAACCATCTGGGGCGGGCCATTCTGGCCGTCCACCAGATCTGAACCGACTTAGGTTGGGTCCCCCATTCTCTTCCAAGCAACGTGCCACTTCTTCAAGATGGAAATCCAAGGTCGAGAGAATCATCGACAACATTTTCTCGTCATCAAGGTCATCTCCACCACCAATTGACATCGGGCTGTCTTCAAAATCTTCAACATGGTATTCCTTCACGTTTGGAAAATGGATTTCTGCCCTCGCGTGTGCCCACGCGCGTAGTGATTCTAAATCATCGACACTCTCTTTGGTGTCCATTTCTGGGCCTTTGTAACGTTCAGTGTTGATTCGTTCTGGTCTCTCATTCTCATCTAGTGGGGTTTCCAAGATGTTCCAATCGGCATTTGATTCAACCAGCAAGGGCCCTTCTCGAAGAACCCTACAAACCGTATTTTCCACGATATGCCCCCTCATCATCGCAGGGATTTGTGGTCCGCGGAGAAATTCGATTCGGCGGTGGTACCAAGATCTTGGGCAACCTCGGTATTGGATGAGGCTGGTCGCCGACAATCGCTTGAATTTGCTGACCAACAGCGCATCATCATCGACAATTTGAACGGGCACGGACCATGTCTTATCGTTCGCCGTCTTTGAACCATGCGGCCTAGTAGAATTCAAAGACTGACACAAGCAGCGAAATGTATGGTCGTTCAGCCGCCGTTGTCGGCATCCGAACTTCTATCGTCAATGAACAAAACCTCCGTGGAAAAGAAGAAGCTCGCCATGAAAACCATCTGGCTTGGTGCAGGCATCTGTTTGGTCGGTTTGGGTTTCACCGCGTTATACGAGTTTGTTCCTGTAAATTTCTCAGACGGTGAGACCTATTTTGTCATCATGGATTCAATCGAAGAAATCCTGTGCTGCGGAGGACCACTCACCTTACTTGTAGGGGTTGCAATGCTCATTGCACAGGGAATGGATGGCCAATATGTGTCCATATTGCCAATCAAGGATCCACCGGATGGTCCACATTAATCTCTAATCGGATTTTGGTGGAGGGGGATCCACAGTCATCCTCGTGTTACGTGGGTCGATTCGCAATTGAGGTGTCCCTTCTCGCCATCCGATTTCTGCAGCCATGAACCGAACACGGTCGCCAACCTGTAGGTTGTCGAATGATTCACTCCGGCCCCTTCCAAATGCGACCACTTCCGTCAATGCGGTCCCGTCCCAAATGTGTGCAGTGGCCATGGACCAATCCTTTCCCTTGGCGTTGGTGCCGCTATTGGCTCCTCGGCTGATGACTACTCCTGAGACATTGGCTCTAGTCGGAATCAACCCGATTCGGTCGATCTCCAAACCATCTGCCTCTGCTTGTGAAATGATTTGACTATCCGCATCTAGGTAAAGCCGAATCATTCCGCGCCATTGCCCTGGTGCAGCATTGACGATGACAACATCACCTTCGTGCTGATGCAATTGCGAGAATTGGCCCATGCCCATTTCTTCGATGACTGCAGTCTTATCGCCAGCTGTCACGGCAGCCCCAATCACATGGTCTCCGTAGTGATTGGGCATCGGACCCCAATGACCGTGTAACGTTCCTTTCACCGTCACACGGCTCGGTAGATCAGCGATGGCACCGTATGGTGTGCCGGCCGGTTTGATTTCGACATCAGGGATGAGTGAATGAAGTGGTTGTTCTTGTCCACCCCTCGGGTAATCACAGGTTTGTAACCCGCAACAAATTCCGCAACCTAATCTCCCTTCCGAAGAAGGTTCTTCGGCATCGAGATGTAAATCTTCGAGAGACGTGGATGCCATTTCGTCTTGAACTGATTTAAGTCGATTTGTTTCAGCGTCCAAATCTTCAATCATTTCTGCTTCGTGAACAAATCCATCGGTGAGGTGCCACGATTTAATCTCTGTAACAACTCCTTCCTCAACACGGTTGGTGGGTTTTTTCGGGTGGTTTCGGGTTTCCTTCCAAAGCCACTGATAGAATCGAAGTTGGTGGGCCACGCCTGAATGGTCTCGTCCGCCCCCTCGATTGGCTTTGATGTCCACAATGTGCACACTACCTCTCCATCTGTGCGCAACATCGAGTTCACCAGCAGCCCAACCATCCGGATGGAACAATCGCTGTGCCGAAACAATTCGTGGATCTTTGGCCCAAGGTCGTGCAATCTCCCACGCCTCCCACCAAGAACAGGGTTCACCGGATTTCTTCCACCCTGTCCCCTGTGCCTCATCCCAACATGGGGCCGGTGTGCCGAACGGATCTCCATCGTTGCGAAAGGCCTCCAAATGAGGGCCTCCATTCGCCTCTAAGCATGCTCTGGCTTCATTGATCTGTAATTTGATTGCATTCTTGATCATCGCATTCAATTTTTCACGTTTGACTTCGCCAACCGAACGACCATCTGCTCTCCATGGACAATTCGACCAATCATCCTGCAATTCTTCGAGGATTCTGTCCACAATGGGTCGCATCAGTGTTCGCAACCATTCATTCAGTGAGTCGAGCGAATTGATTTCCATCCTCTCACCACCATGTCCTGGGGCCCATTTCGAATCTCCTTTGTCCATCCCATCGCAAGGGTGGGGGCGCTCCATCCAAATCGCTGTCACCGCTTCTTCGACGATGTGCCCCAACAACATTTCAGGATGTGTTGCCACTCGAATTCCAAGCCTTCGCGTCAAGAACCAATCCCGTTTGCATCGCTCCCAAGTGACCAATGATGATGCACTCAATCTTCGCCGACTTCGGGCATGAACACCCGTTGGTTGAGGGATGACTGGCATTATTATCAACCCGCATAGAAATATTCGCCACTCGCTTTTTGTTCGCGATCCTTTCGACTGTCAACCTTGTTGATCCGAGGTCTGTGACTATCATGGTCACGCCTGAATGTAATCTGAACTTGATCAAGGAATCGATTCATTCCGGTGCGGAGCGGCAAGGGTCCAACCGCGACTCCTTCAGAACCACCTTCTCCTTCAAACACAAGTAAGGAATCACTAACAATGTCGATGAAATAGATGTCATGATCGATGACCATAGCTGCTTTCTCATTGATTTCCATCGTCTTTTGGATGGCTTTCGCCGCCTCCATACGTGCATCTGCATCCAGATGAGCGCTCGGTTCATCGAGAAGGTACAAATCAGCCTCTTTGCCCAAACAAATCGCGATGCTGACGGCTTGTAACTCTCCGCCGGACAATCTCCTCGCATCTTGCTCCAGTAATTTGTCAACTTGAAGGGGTCTGATGACGGTCGTGTGGAATTCTCCTTGTCGCCACTTCATACCCAACTCACTGTCTAACCAAAGTTGCACAGATCCTGCGAATTCAGGTTTGACATGCTGAGGCTTGTAGGACACTTTTGCTTCCATCGTGCACCAACCCGCATCGATTTCCAACTCTCCAGCAATCATCTTGACCATGGTTGTCTTTCCAGTCGCATTGGGTCCAACGACTCCAACCACTTCTGAACTGTGGACCTTGCCACTTTCAGTCTTGAGGTGAAAAGAGCCTAGGGTTTTCTCCATGTCCCCCCATTCTAGAATTGGTTGTCCAATTTCTTCGCCTCTGACACCACCTCTAACGAATTGAATCGGTTTGTCACGAAGCCGCATATTCTCTTGTTCTAAGAATCCATCAAGATAGGCATTGATTGCAGTTCTCGTATTTCTTGGTGGAGTGAAGATCCCGTAGGCTGCTCGCTCACCATATACGATGTGAACCAGGTCGCACATGACATCCAAAATAGCAAGGTCATGCTCAATTACAATCACTCTTTTTCCGGTTTCAGAGAGTTCTTGGATGATTTTGACCATGCGCATTCTCTCATAAATATCCAGATAGGATGATGGCTCATCAAAGAAGTATACATCAGCGTCTTTCAGCAAGGTCGCTGCGATTGCAACTCGCTGCAATTCACCACCAGATAGCTCGGGAAGTTTTCGATTAAAGAGGTGGTCGATGGAGAGGTCCTTGCTGACCTGTTCGATGACACCACGCTGGTCAATCCGTTCAAGAAGCGCACTCACGAGACCATCAAAGGCCCTTGGAATCTTGTCGACGTATTGCGGTTTGACCGCAATTCGAACACCTTCGCCAGCGACAAGGGACATGAAATCTCTCAATTCCCCTCTTGGGAATGTGTCCAATACTTCCTCCCACGGCCGCTCCCCACCCAACCAGTCACCTAGGTTGGGTCTCAAGGTCCCAGAGAGCAGATTGATGGCCGTCGATTTTCCGATTCCATTGACCCCTAGGATGCCGACGACTTCGCTTTCCCTCGGTGCGGGCAATCGGAATAGGCGGAATCCATTTTCTCCATAGCAATGGGTCAAATCATGGTCTAGTTCTTGTGGGAGGTTGATGATTTTGACAGCGTCACCTGGGCAATGTTTCGCACGGACCAAGCATGGTGGACACGCCGACTCCAGAATTTTGCATTTTGTACCTTCCACTTGAATGCACTCTGCACCACATTGCCCTGCATATTTTTCCAGATACATGAAGGCGGGAGAGTTGGGTTTGCAACGATCTTCCAAGAGCACCGCTATCCGCATTCCATACCCTCCTTGTTTGCTCGCCCTTGCTGTCGTTCTTAATCGGTTGCGTGGCTCACCAAAGGTGAGCCCGCGTTTTTATCAGTTCAGAAAGAGAAGAAGCGATGTCGCAAGTATAGGCTCGCGGCCAAGGTCAACTTCTCTGCTTTACTCAATTTGACACGTTCTGTGAAAACATCGCCACCAGTTCTTTCGATACGGCGTAGAATGCTGCTGTAGAATGCCATCATTGCGGCTGGACTGTAACGGCTCTGCTTTGGAATACGTGGTAGTAGCTTGAATCCCTTGTCTCTGTAGGCCCTGACCCGTGCACAATATTCCTTGACAAATGGTTTCCAACCCGGGTGGTCGAGTAATTTCCTTCCGGACATCACATCGGCCTCGGTGATTCCATATCGCTCCAAATCCTCAAGTGGAAGGTAGATTCGATCTCGCTCTGCATCTTCCTGAACGTCTCTCAAGATGTTGGTCAACTGCATGGCAATTCCCCATGCTTCTGCAAACTCACGCTCTGCAGCGGTTGATTCAACCCCATAGATGTCGATGCAGACCAGTCCGACGGTTGATGCGACTCTGTAGCAGTAGGAATACAATTCTTCAAACGTCTGGTAACGGTTTGTATAGAGGTCGTCCTCCATTCCACTGATCAAGTCATCCATGTATTGCCGAGGCACCCCGAAGGTTGAGACGGTGTCCTTTAGGGCCATGAAAATCGGATCTGTACTCGACATGCAATTGTATGCGGTTGAGAGCTTCTTGCGGAAGAAAAACAGTTGTGCCAACTTGTCCTCAAATTCCGTTCGCTCAATTACTGGCTTGGCCGCAGCAAGCTCCTCCAATTTACGACGATATTGAATCGCTTCGGGGTCATTGACACCGAGAGCACCTGGGAATTTATCGACATAATCACCGTCGGCAATGTCGTCGGCACGTCTACAGAATGCGTAGTAGGCACAAATTGCTCGTCTTTGTTCATCGGGTAGATACTTGAACGAATGGTAAAAATTTCCAGCCTCACGCCGGGTCAATTCTTCACAGTAGGCATAGGCTGCGTCCAACATCTCTTGTGGAACATCCTCTTCTTCCCAGACAGGTGCTTCGATGTGTTTGAACGGATTTACCAATTCCCCACCACGACTCACGACACCCATGAAGTGGGCCGACTCGGTTGCCAACTCTATGGCCGTAATGCTGGCTGCTCGGACCGCTTCCCGAGTCAGCACAACCGCTGCACGAAGTTGTTCCAACCGTGCATTGACCTCGGTACCTTCCTCACCCTTCCGAACCGGTTCATCCTCGATGAGAATGAACTCATCAAGGAAATCAGAGGATTGACGATTCACGGTGTCGGACATACGCGTCATTCGTAGGGTAGGCTCGTGCCTTATTGAACCCACCCCTCAAAAGTCCACTTGGTCCCCTTTGGGGACCCTTTGCTTGCAAAACCTTGCAATCCTTATTTTCAGGTAACACGGTTTGATTTCAACAATTTTTTCGAACCACCTGGAATGATCAGAGAACGTTTTGTCTTCTTGATCAATATTTTGATTTCGTCCCGCGACACCTTGACACGATTTTCCACATCCAACACATTTCCGGTTCGTAGTAATGTCAATGTTCTTTGTCCAATCAATACCGGGAGCATGCAGGAACCCCGAAGTCTAAATTGTAAATATGGGAGCATGGAAATATATTCTGCAGCCGCATCCAAATGAGATGCTGCAACCTCAATGTATTGATTGTACAATGGGCGAAATTTCTCCATATTATTCGGGTCGAGTAAATCATCGGATTTCAAATCATATTCTGCCATCCTGTCGGCCGGAATATAGCACCTCCCAAAACGCAAATCTTCGGGGATATCACGAAGAATATTGATGAGTTGAAGTGCCTTTCCAAATCGAACTCCAAGATCAAATAATTCAGCTTCTTTTTCTGCATTTAATTTGAATAGATACGCGAGTGACATCCGTGTCCAGAATTCACCTACACTTCCTGCAACTCTGTAGGCATAATCATCCAATTCCTCATCGTTTTGTAATGATGAAATCACTCCTTCTTCATTGGCAATTCCAAACCTTCGAATATCCTTTGCTTGGCCACTTGTGATGATTTCTAGACATTGCCGAATTCGGCTTTTGTCACCTTCAGAACAATTTTCAAGACAGGAGATTACAGCGGGTACATTTTGCAACAATATTGCTTCTGCTTCATTGTCTTGAAGTTGTGCCAATTCGGAAAAATCAGGTAGTGGACCTGCATGTTCGTGCCCTATCGCCACTTTGGTGTACTCGATTAGCGTAGTCAGTAACTGATTTGTTTCTCCTTCCTTTGAATCTGCAATGGTATCAGCAATTCTTGCGAGAAGATAAAGCAAACCAACTTGGGCTCGAATCTTTGAAGGTAAGGCTTGCAATGTAATGAAAAATGAACGAGAAGT
>Ga0066836_10002271_pt1 | contig 10255 bp, 8 predicted proteins | sample ETNtaG_18_FD_71568 | JGI IMG/M metagenome (GOLD analysis project Ga0066836, IMG submission 71568) | Marine microbial and viral communities from oxygen minimum zone, Eastern Pacific Ocean - ETNP201302SV91 | ecosystem: Environmental > Aquatic > Marine > Oceanic | place: Pacific Ocean: Eastern...
ATCTAAAAATAAAACTTCCTGGAGAAAAAATTTATAAAATAAATAATATAAAATTAAATACTATGGGAGATCATAATATTTTAAATGCAACAGCTGCAATAGCAATAGCTTTAAAACTTGGAATTAATATAAATAAAATAAAAAATGCTCTTAGGAAATTTTTAGGTATACAAAGAAGATTTACAAAAATTTTTTCTATTGGAAAAAGAGATTTTTACGATGATTATGCTCATCATCCAACCGAAATAAAAGCAGTAATTAATAGTGTTAGACAAGTTTATAAAAAAAGAAAAATAATTTGTGTTTTTCAACCACACAGATATTCAAGAGTTAAATTGCTAAAAAATGATTTTGCATCTTCATTTATTAGCAGCGATGAAGTTGTTCTTTGCCCAATTTATTCGGCTGGAGAAAAAATAAAATATAATATTAATCAAAATAATTTTTCTAAATTAATATCTGGCAGATCTAAAATTCAAGTTATAAATGTTAAAAACCAAAAGGAATTAAATAATTACTTTAACAAAAATTTAACAAGCGATGAATTAGTTATTTGCATGGGGGCCGGAAGTATTTCAAATTGGATAAGGGAAATTGGGGCTAAATCTAGATGAATATAATTGTTCAGATAAATGAAATAAAAAATAAAATATCAGGACAAATAAAATTTGATGAAAATTTATCAAAATATTCATGGTTTAATTTAGGAGGACCAGCAAAGGTTGTTTTTAAACCTCAGAACTTAAATGAACTTTCATTATTTTTAAAACATTTAAGTGGATATGATAAAATAAGAGTGCTAGGCGCAGGTTCAAATACTCTAATTAGAGATGGAGGTTTTGATGGAATTATTATTAAGCTAGGAAAATCTTTTTCGCACATCTCATTATTTAATGAAAATACAATTGTTTGTGGAGCTTCTGCGCTAGATAAAAATGTTTCTAATTTTGCTTATGAAAATTCATTAGCAGGATTTGAATTTTTATCGTGTATACCCGGCACAATTGGTGGAGGAATAACTATGAACTCCGGTTGTTATGGTGAAGATTTATCAAAGATTTTATTATCCTTACAGGTAATGGATTTAAATGGAAAAATGAGAATTATATATCCAGCAGATATAAATTTTTTTTATCGTGGAAACAATTTAGAAAAAAATTTAATATTTATAAGCGCAACACTTAAAGGAGAAAAAGGAAATAAGATTAAAATAAAAGAAAAAATAGAAACTCTAATTGAAAGAAAAAAAAAAGATCAACCTTCCAAAATAAAAACATGCGGAAGTACATTTAAAAATCCAGATAATAAAAAGGCCTGGAAGCTTATCGAGGACTCTGGTTGTGCAGGGATGAATATTGGAGACGCCCATATTTCAAAACAACATTGTAATTTTTTTGTTAACAAGGGTAACGCAAAATCAAATGATCTGGAAAATTTAATTAATAAAGTTAGAAGGAAAGTTTTAGATAAAACGGGAGTGAGTCTTGAATTAGAGCTTCAAATTATTGGAACAAAGTTATGAAAAATTTAATCGTCGTCCTTATGGGGGGACTTTCGGGAGAAAGAGAAATAAGTTTTTTAACAGGAAAAGCTTGTTCAGCTGCATTAAAAAAAAAGGGATATAAAGTTAAAGAATTAGATGCAAAGGGAAACTTTCTGGAGAAATTGAAAAAAATAAAGCCAAAGGTGGTTTTTAATGCACTTCATGGAAAATATGGTGAAGATGGTTTTATCCAAATGATATTAGAATCTTTGAAAATACCATACACACATTCAGGAGTTTTATCATCAAGTTTGGCTATGGATAAGGAGTTATCACGACATTTATTTAAAAAAAATAAGATAAATGTTCCAAAGTGTTTTGTAATTTCAAGAGGTCAAAAAATTAATTTAACAAGCAGGATAAGAAATAAAAATATTAAATTTCCAATTGTAATAAAACCAATTAACGAAGGATCTAGTTTAGGAGTATATATCTGTAAAAATAAGGAAAGTTTTAAAATAAACTATAGAAAAATAGAAAAAAAATATGATCGAATTTTAGTTGAAGAATATATTCCAGGTAAAGAAATACAAGCAGCTGTTATGGGAAATAAACCTCTTGGCGCAATAGAGCTTATCCCAAAAAGACTTTTTTACGATTATAAAGCCAAGTATTCACATCTAGCAAAAACAAAACACATTATGCCAGCCCAACTGGAAAGAAAAAAATATTTAGAAGTATTAAGATTAGCAAAAAAGGCTCATGATATATTAAGATGCAAAGGTATAACAAGATCAGATTTTAGATTTTTCAAAAATAAATTTTATTTATTAGAAACAAATACACAACCCGGAATGACGAAGCTTTCTCTTGTGCCCGAAATAGCTAGATACTGTGGAATTCAATTTGAAGATTTAGTTATGTGGATGGCAAAAAATGCAAGCAGAAACAGATGAATAAATTTTATAAAATTTCTTTATTTCTCATAGTATTTATTTCTTTATCAACATATACACCTAGACAATTTCAAAGCATTACTAAAAATGAAAAAAGTTATTTTGATATTGAAAATATAGAGTTAAATGGAAATTTATTAATAAAAGAAGAAAAAATTATTAAAAAATTAAAAAATATTTATGAAAAAAATATTTTTTTAATTAAGAAAAAAGATATAGAAAAACCATTAAGTAACATTAATTTTTTGGAAAAAATTGAAGTAAAAAAAAAATACCCAAACACTATTATAATTAAAATATTCGAAACTAAACCAATGGGATATCTATTTAAGAATAAGGAAAAATATTTAATTGACAGCTCATCAAATTTAATTTTATTAAATAAAAAAAATAATTCCTTTAAAATGCCAAGTATTTTTGGTGAAAATTCAGAAAAATATTATATTTCTTTTTTAAAGAAGCTAGAAAAAAATAATTTTCCAAGCAAAAAAATAAAAAATTATTATTATTTTAAAATAGGGCGCTGGGATATAAAACTAAAAAATGATAAATTTATAAAATTTCCTTATAATAATGTAGATGAAGCAATAATAAAATCCGTTGAATTATTAAAACGTGAAGATTTTCAAAATTATAATATCATTGATCTAAGGGTGCAGGGTAAGATAATAGTAGAATAATGATTCCTAATGATCCAATTGGTATAATTGAGCTTGGAAATAAAAATTTAAAATGCCTTATTTTTAGAATTAATAATAATAAAGCAGAAATTTTGTCAACTTCAATCACATCTTCACACGGTATATATAACGATCTTGTTATCAACTTAGAAAAAGCTTCAAATGCAGTTAGAGTTTGTATTGGAAGCGCAGAAAAAAAAGCAAAAATATCATTAAAAAAGATTAATGTAATTTTAGAGCAATCAGATTTTTTGTGTACAAAATTTTCTAAACATAAAAAAATTCATGGATCAAAAATTCATAATGATGATATTGAATTTTTATTAAATGATGCAAAAAAACAACTAATACATAACGATAAAAATCAATCTATAATTCACATCTTTAACCACAATTATATTGTAGATGGGAAAGAATATATTGAAGAACCAATCGACATCTATGCAGATTCTCTGGCGCATGAAATGACTTTTATTACTGCTCCTAAAAATAATTTAAAAAATATTAATGAAATCTTCTTAAATTGTGACATAGAAGTAGCAAGATTTTTTTCCAGAATTTTCTCACTTGGAGCAAAATTATTAACAGAAAAAGAACTTCAATTTGGATCAGCCATAATAAATTTAGATTTAGAAAGAATTAGTTTAGGGTTTTTTAAAAATTTTGCATTGGTTAACTCTATTACTTTGCCATTTGGAACAAATAATATTACTAAAGATATTTCAAAAGTTTGTTCATTAGATATTGATGAATCTGAAATTATAAAAAATGAAATTGATTTTTTGTTTCATAAGAGTCAGAATATTTTTGATAAAGATGATTTCTTAAAAAAAAAATATTTTATAAATTCAAATTATAGAAAAATTAGTAAAAATTTAATTATAAATGTAATACAAGCAAGATTAGAAGAAATTTTTAATATAATAAAGAATCAGCTAAAAATTTCAGGATTTAACCTTAAGTTAAAAGTAAATTTATTATTAATCGAGGAAGATACAAGTTTGTTAAATTTAGATAAATATTGCGAAAGTTTTTTTGAAACAAATGTAAAAAAAATAAATAATAAAGACTTTAATAATTATTCTGAATTGGAAAAAAATTTTGCTTCTCATTTAGGAGCTTTAAAAATAATAAAAGATGGATGGGAAACAGAGGCAATACCAAAAAGTCCAGAAATAAGTATGAAAAAAATTAATTTTTTCAGCAAAATATTTAAAAATAAATAGATAATCGCATCTGTATTTTTTGGTAATATAAGTTGTCTTTAATCAATATTTCAACTTTTGTATAAATTTAGAAATCGAGATGAAATTACAAAAAACAATAAATGATCGTATAGAATTTGAAGGTGTTGGCCTACATAGTGGTTCAAAGGTAAAAATTTCTTTAAAACCAGCTGAAGCTGGCTATGGAATAAAATTCAAGAGAACCGATGTCGATACTGAAAAAAGTATAATTGATGCTAGTTATAAAAATGTAAATTCACCCATACTTTGCACTAAAATAAAAAATTCATATGGAGTTTCGGTCTCTACTATCGAACATTTAATGGCAGTTTTTTATGGCGAAGGCATTGATAATATTTTGGTTGAAATCAACGGTCCAGAAGTTCCAATTATGGACGGCTCATCTTTTGATTTTGCTACAGCTATTAAATCATATGGAACAGAAGAACAAAATTCTCAAAAAAAATTTATTAAAGTTCTAAAAAAAATAGAAATAAAAGATGGTGATAGATATATGTCAATCGAGCCATACACCAATGACTTGGTAATTGATTTTGAAATTGTTTACAAAAACCCATTAATTAGATCTAGAAGAAAAAAATTTGAGCTTGAAAAAGGAGATTTGACATCAATATATAATTCTAAAACATTTTGCTTATATGAAGATATTGATAAAATTAAAAGTCAGGGTTTAGCCAAAGGAGGCTCTTTAGAAAATGCGATTGTTGTAAAAGAAAACAAAATATTAAATGAAGATGGTCTGAGATACAGAGATGAGTTTGTGAATCATAAAATATTAGATTGCATGGGAGATTTGATGCTTTCTGGACATAGAATTTATGGGTATATTAAAGTTTCACAAGGAGGCCACCAACTAACAAACGCTCTATTAAGAAAATTTTTAGAGAATAAAACTAATTGGCAATTAGTAAGTTTTGATGGAAAAGAAAAAGATATTAAAAACAGCGATTACTCCACACCTATAGCTGTTAGTGCCTAAATATAGGTTGTTTAAGAAAATTGTAAAAACTAAATATTTTGATAAAATAATTTTTATCTAAATGTTTAATAAATTACTAATTTTATTTTTATCTTTTTTTTTACTATTTTCTTGTTCCGGAAAAAACAAGGAAGTTGCTATAGAGCCAGATGAAAAAGAACTGGCGGTAGAAATTTATACCGAAGCATTAACATCTCTTAAAAAAGGTGATGCATTTTATGCTGCTAAAAAATTTAAAGAAGTTGAAAGTTTAATGCCACAAACAATATGGGCCAGCAAATCAAGTTTGATGGCAAGTTATGCAGACTATTCTCGAAGCGCTTATACTAATGCTATTTTTGGTTTGGAGAGACATATAAACAATTATCCAGCAGATGAAAAAATACCTTACGCGCATTATTTAATCGCCATATGCTATTATGAACAAATATTAGACGAAAAAAAAGATTTGGAACCACTTATAAAAGCAAAAGAAAAATTTGAGTTTATAATAAAAACCTACCCCGATACAGACTATGAAATGGACGCCAGATTTAAAATGGATTTGATTATAGATCAATTGGCCGCGAAAGAAATGTCTATAGCAAGATTTTATATGAGAACGGAAAAATGGATTCCAGCAATTAATAGATTAAAAATAGTGATAGAAAAATATGACACAACAGTTTTTGTTGAAGAAGCACTGCATAGACTTGTAGAAGTATATTATCGAGTTGGTTTAGAAAATGAAGCGAAACAAGCTGCTTCTATATTGGGATATAATTATAAGTCAGGGGAGTGGTATGAAAGAAGTTATAAAGTTTTTAATAAAAATTACAAACCTAAAAAAAGTAAAAAAAATAAAGAGATGGGTTTAGTTAGAAAAAAAATTAGAAATTTATTTAAATAATATGATTTATGGAAAAAAAACAAATAGAAAAAAAATATCTTGAAAAAATAAATGAACTAAAGCGATTTGATAAAGCATATTTTGATGATGATAACCCTATTATTTCCGATAAAGATTATGATCTTATTAAACAGGAAATTTTAAATCTTGAAACAAAATATAGCTATTTAAAAAGTATCAACTCACCGAGCAAAAAAGTAGGTTTTGCCCCCTCTAATAAATTTAAAAAAGTAGCACATGATATTCCAATGTTATCTCTTGCAAATGCATTCTCAATAGAAAATATACAAGACTTTTTAAAAAAGATTAGGAATTTTTTAAATATTAAAGAGAGCGGAAAAATAATTTTATCAGCGGAGCCAAAAATTGATGGTATATCGGCGTCTTTAAAATATGTAGATGGAATTTTCAAACTCGGGCTTTCTCGAGGAGATGGAAAGACAGGAGAAGATATTACTAGCAATCTTAAAACAATTAAAGAAATTCCAAAAAAAATAAATGGAAATAATTTTCCTAAAATCTTAGATGTTAGAGGTGAAGTTTATATAGCTAAATCAGATTTTAAAAAAATTTCAAAAGTATTCGCCAACCCAAGAAATGCAGCTGGTGGCTCATTGAGGCAAAAGGATTCAAATGAAACAAAAAAAATACCTTTAAAATTTGTTGCATACGGCTTTGGTAAAGTTGAGATAAAAACTTTTCAAAAACAATCTGAATATTTGAAATTATTAAAAAATTGGGGATTTAAAACTAACTCACATAACAAGTTAGTGAGCACAATAAAGGATATAGAAGAAAATTATAAAGCTATTGAGAGCGAGAGATCAAAAATTGATTATGATTTAGACGGTTTAGTTTATAAAATAGATGACTTAAAATTGCAGAATAGGCTTGGTTTTGTTTCCAATTCACCAAGGTGGGCGATTGCGCACAAATTTTCTGCAGAAAAGGGATTTTCAATAATTAAAAATATAGAAATTCAAGTAGGAAGAACAGGAGCGCTAACACCAGTTGCAAAAATTGAACCAATTAATATTGGTGGCGTTGTGGTTTCAAATGCTACATTGCATAATAAAGATGAGATAGATAGAAAAGATATTAGGATAGGAGACAATGTTTGCATTCAAAGAGCTGGAGATGTTATCCCACAAGTACTGTACGTTAATAAAGAAAAAAGAAAAAAAAATTCAAGAAAATTTAATTTTCCAGAAAAATGCCCTTCGTGCGGCTCTAAAACAGTAAAGGAATTTAATTATACTACAAAGAAGTTAGATGCAGTTACGAGATGTCCGGATAGTAAATTTAATTGTAGAGAAATTTTAAAAGAGAAATTGAAACATTTTGTATCAAAAGACGCATTTAATATAGATGGTTTTGGAAAAAAAATAATTCAAAATTTTTGGGATATAAATATGATCAAGTACCCTGCGGATATCTTTAGTTTAAATTTTAATAAAATTGCCACTTTAGATGGTTGGGGAAAACTCTCTGCTTCAAATTTAGAAAAAGCAATTAAAAAGTCAAAAACAGAATCTTTAGATAAGTTAATTTTTTCAATAGGAATAAGACATATTGGCCAAGAAAACGCCAAAACTCTAGCAAAATATTTTGTAAATATTAAAAAATTTGAAGAAATATTTAACAAAGAAAAAAGAAAAAAGATTCTAAGTAATCTTTTGGAATTAGATGGTATCGGGGAAACTCAAATCAATTCCTTAGAAACATATTTTTCTAATTCTAACAATTTAAATAATATTTCTAATTTAATAAAAAAATTAAATGTAACTGATTTGAAAACAAGTAAATCTGGAATTTTTTATGGAAAAACAATTATGTTTACAGGTGGTTTGAGCAAAATGAGCAGGGCAGAAGCTAAGTCACTAGTAGAAAAAGAAGGAGGAAAAATTTTAGGTTCAACTAGTAAAAAATTAGATTATCTGGTTGTTGGAGATTCTAAACCAACTGGAAAAAAAGTAGAAAAGGCAAGAGAACTCAATATTAAAATTCTTGATGAAAATAGTTGGTATGGATTATTAAATAGGTGAACAAGCTTCAATTAAATTTGCTTTTTCTTTAAGATTCATAAATCTGGATAATTTCTTTTTAACTTTTTCATGATAATTGTTTATCCAAGCTATCTCATCTTTATTTAGTAAGTTTTTACTAATTAAGTCTTTTTCTATTGGAACCATAGTTAGTTCCTCAAACTTATTTTTTTTAATGTAAACTAAATTTTCAATTCTAATTCCAAAATAACCTTCTTTATAATATCCCGGTTCATTCGATATAATCATTCTATCTTTTAAGCCTACTTTATTTTTTTTTGAAAGTGATTGTGGTCCTTCGTGCACATTAAGGAAATAACCAACTCCATGCCCGGTACCGTGCGGATAGTCCAATTTTATCTTTTTTAAAAATTTTCTAGCTCTATAATCAACATCAGATCCTTTAGAGTTTTTTTTCAGTTTATATTCAGAGACTGCAATATGTCCTTTTAAAACACGTGTATAAACTTCTTTTATAAATTTGGAATTATTATCTAATGAGATTGTTCGAGTAACATCAGTTGTTCCATAAGAATATTGTCCACCAGAATCAACTAAATAAATATCACCTTTATTTAAAACTCTATTAGATTCATTTGATACTTTATAATGTATTATTGCGCTATTTGGTCCAGTTCCAGAAATAGTACTAAAGCTTGGAAATTTATAATTTTTATTAATTTTCCTAAAACCTTCTAATTTTTTTTGGGCGGACATTTCAGTAATTTTTTTCCTTTTGAAGTTTTTTTTCAACCAAAATAAAAATTTAGTTAAAGCAACACCATCTATTACATGCGTTTTTTTCATATTTTTAATTTCTACAGGATTTTTAACGGATTTTAGAAAATAAATTGGATCAATTTTTTCTATAATCTCGTTTCTTTTTTTAAGGAAATTTTTAAAATGAACAGAACAAGATAAGCCATCTAACCAAATATTATTTTTGTATAAGCTTACTAGTTTTTTTTCAATTTTATTTTCTTCAAAAAATTTAATACTTTTATTAAAGCTCTTTTTTATCTTTGATATTTTTTCTTTTTTAGAGAATAAATCTATATTTCCATTGCTATTTATTAATAATCTTGCGTTTGGGATAGGAGAAAATGCTGTATCATAACCCCTAATATTCAAAATCCAAGCAACATTTTCTGGTGCAGTAACCAACAAGTAGTTAATTTTTTTTTCTCTAAGTAAATTTTTGACTTTTAAAATTTTTTCTTGTGAACTTTGGCCAGAATTTTTTCTTGAAATTTTAAAAAAAGGTTTAACCAAATCTTTAGGCCTTTTTGTCCAAATAATATCTACTAAATTTTTATTAATTGGTTTTAAATCAATATTTCTAATATTAAATAAAAAATTTAACTGTTTCTCAGTGTGTAATTTTGGGTCAAAACCAATTTTAATTTTATTTTTAATATGCAAAATATCTTTTGGGAATTTCTGAGGTATAGTAATAACTTTGAAATTTCTACCTGATTGGATGCGTGCTTGCACAGTATATCTTCCATCGACAAATAAATAATTTGCATTTTTTAAAATTAGCGCAAATCCAGCCGACCCAGAAAAATTTGAAACAAATTTTAATCTATCATTAGATTCGCTTACATATTCATTAAAATATTCATCATTTTTGGGCACTAAATAACCATCGATCATAAATGTGTTAAATAGTTTTATTATTTGTTTTGTTTTATTCATTTAATTCTCTTTAGCTTTTTTTTTTTCAATCTTGCCCATCCCGGGCTTTTTATACCTTCGTTGTATGTAATATCTTGATTGAAAAAGAAATCTTCGCTTTGATCTTCTTTTATTTCTTCTTTATGAATATTTTTTTCAGGGAGCTCATCTATAAATCTTGATGCTAAAGAATCTATCCAATCTCCTCGATACATTCTAGATATTACAAAGGAAATAAATGATTCTCTCTTTGCCCTTGTAATTGCTACATAGGCAAGACGTCTTTCTTCTTCCAAGGC
>Ga0066836_10002272_pt1 | contig 10255 bp, 10 predicted proteins | sample ETNtaG_18_FD_71568 | JGI IMG/M metagenome (GOLD analysis project Ga0066836, IMG submission 71568) | Marine microbial and viral communities from oxygen minimum zone, Eastern Pacific Ocean - ETNP201302SV91 | ecosystem: Environmental > Aquatic > Marine > Oceanic | place: Pacific Ocean: Eastern...
TTAACTCAGCTGCAAGAACTCTCGATAAGGATTGGGCGTGGCCAACTAATCCAGCGGTAGTGAGTGCAATGTTGTCAGAAATTCGAAATAGCTTCTGGACCGACTTATTTGCGATGAAATGGCCCATCGTTGCTCGATGATCTGCACCAACTACTACGCCTCCGTCGTATGTGATTCCAACTGTGCTGGTGCCAGTCTTTATTGCTGTACTTGTTGCATCCATAGTAATCACCGGCGGAGTTGCCAGTGATATTGACTAAAAAACGACCCCTTATCAATGCGACGGGGGATGAGGTTGCATGTTCGGTCATTACATTGAACATTTATTATCATAAATGTAGAAGGTATGAAGCGTCAATAGAATGTCGAACTTTTGTGAGTCCAGCTGATGGGGGTCCCAAGTGGGTTGAGATGCCTAGCGTTTCTGACCAAAACATAGGCAATATTCAACCCGGCGAGCCTTATCATGATCTTGCCACAAAATTCCCCCATGCTCCTGTCCCCAGATCAAACGGGGATGTGATTGTTCACAGAGCTTTGCTCGAAGACGTAACTGGAATTGCACAACTAATGGATTGGGTTTCGGATGGTGATATTGTAATCGTGGAGATGACAGGATTGATGACACGGGACATGGAATTGCAGTTAGCTGTAACGAAAATTCAAGAGTTTATTGAAACGGACTTGAATGGACAACTGGTTAGACTCGGGAACTCAAGATTACTACTATTGCCCCCTACGTTCGAGAGTGCACTTGTGAAGTGAAACTATGCAGAGCGAGGTTGAGGCACCCTGCCCCCTATGTGATGATGGAGAATCCCTCACAATGCTTTCAATGATCTCGGAAATTCCATATTTTGGAGAGCATACCCAGATTACGATATTGTGTTCATCATGCGGATGGAAACATACAGATTTCATTCCATCAGATGGCGAAAAACCCGGTTTCTCCTCAATAATTGTGGATTCTTACGAAAAGACAGTGGCAAGAGTGGTCAGGTCATCATCATGCACCATTCGAATCCCAGAGTTAGACTTAGAAGTCTCGCCTGGTGGTTCATCTACCGGTTTCGTGACAAATATTGAAGGTGTGATTAATAGATTTGAGAATGCGATAAATACTGCAGTAAGAGGTGACGAAGGGGGTGAAATTGCCGATATTGCAGAACAATTACTTGAGAAGCTTAATCTCGCAAAGGCAGGTTTGAGTGAGATTTCTATAGAACTTTTGGACCCACGTGGGAGAAGCCAGATAATTCACCAGGAAGCGCAATCTCGCGAATTAAGTGCTTCTGAGGAAGAGAGTTTGCAAATTGGCCCGGAGGTTCCTGTTTTCGAGGTTGGCTAGAACGCGTCAGGTGATAGGAATTCATTCACTCTGTCTTCCCACTGGCCCCGCTTCTCCTTGAGCTCGAGCAACCATTCTGTTGCACTATCGATGCAAAGTTGTTTTACCTCACCAGCAAGAAGTCTACCACTTTCGTATTCCGACTTAATCTCATCTAAAGCCCTGTCGTCTTCCTCAAAGAAATACTGTAAGTATTGGAACGCAACGTCTTTGGTAACATCTCCTCCTAGTCTGCGGTGTTCCTCCACAGTGGGCTGTCCGCCACTAATGGCCCTCTTGACCTTCTTCGACATGACATCAATTTCGTCATCCATGAAAATAGTACTCTCCGGTTTGGATGATGACATCTTGTCTCCCGTCATTCCAACTGCGAATCTATGGTATGTCGAACAGGGGGGCAATAGTCCCATACCACCCAATTCCCTTTCAATGGAGAGGATCTTCATCCTAATTCGGAATCTATCAGCAATTGTTGCAGCTGGAATCTCTATGATTCCATGCTTTGGGTTGGAAAATATATCGGAGAACCCGAGATCACCGATTGAGTCTTCCAGATTAGCCATCACACTTGTTCTGGTTTCCATGTCTACCTTTCCTGAATCGGTAACGCCTAGTCTAGAGCTATTGATATCTTGAACTGAGAGTGCCACGGTGATTCCGCCAGACTTTCTCTGATTCACGTTGAACCAGTTGGTCTTCTGTGCAATGTCCCTAGTCAATCTTAGATGGGGATCCTGATCGACTCCAACTGGTACTACGATAGGCCTTAGGCCACCGTATTCATCCAACTGGGGGTGAACGATATCGCCTACTTGAACAAGCGGAGCTTGGACATGTGCGAGATTGGTTTCGCCATTGAAACCATAAATTGCCTCGAATTCAGAAAGATTTGTTCTCTGGCCAAGAGTGAAAGCAAGCCTCTGAACAGTTGGCCTCGAACTCTGGAAGTATATACTGGTGTTTTCCGGGTCTAGTCCGAGTGCGGCATAGTTCAGAATATATTCTCGCATCGCTGTCTCCCGGCCACTTGAAAGTGAGGTCCCGCGTGTTGCAAGAGCCTCTAAGTCAGCTACGGCAACCGTGACATCGGCGCCCTGTTCCTGGAACCAACGTACTTGTTCAATTACCATGCTATGTCCTAAATGCATCCGACCACTAGGCATCAAGCCTGTAAGTACTCCGAAGGGGTCGGATGCGCTCATACAATCGACCACTACATCGAGGTCTCGATGCCCAAAAACAATCCCTCTACGATGAAGCATTCCTGGATTTGGAAGAGAGGTGGGGTCAACAGCAGATAGCCCAAATTGACTAACTATTCGTGCATAGTCAGTAGATTGCTCGGATGACCATGGGTCTATCCTTCCGGCCTTTTCCATGTAATGCGGCATGTATCTCACCCAATCAAGGCATCGCTAGAACACATGGAAATATTTGCGGTCAGTTACATCGATTAGCATAGCCGTACCCCGATGGGCATGGCTGATATTCACTGCTTCGGAGTTGGTCTCGTGGGATCATATGTGGCTAGGAAATTTTCAGAATCTGGATTTACTGTTCATGCCTACGACCCGTACCCATATCGTGTGATGGGAATCCCGGGAATTGAGATTCATCATCTAGAGCCCGATGAGACCCCGATAGATTTGATGTATCAACAAATTTCCTCTTCGGATGGAGGCATATTCGACCCCGAGAACGATATTGTGGTCAATATGCTGCCAGGTGATATCGGCCATTTGAGCACAACAGCACTGGCCGAGCAGCCGTGGAGGACCGTTGATCTTAGTTTTAGTCAATTCACACCCGATAGAGACGATGGTAAGGCGAAGGATAGCGGGGCTAGGATCCTATGGGATACGGGAATCGCCCCCGGACTATCTAACATGCTGCTTGCCATAGCATACAGGGAATTGGGGGCATTGAAAACCGGTGAAGTTAGGGTTGGTGGAAATCCAACTCAGCCAACTTCTGGATGGAATTACATGGCTCCGTTCTCACCCATTGATGTAGTAGCTGAATACACCAGGCCTGCAAGAGTTGTCAGAAATTCCGAACAAGTTACGTTGCCCGCCCTCTCTGAAAGGCACGAGATAGAAGTCCCGGGGAAGGGAAAAATGGAGGCATTCCTAACCGACGGTCTGCGCAGCGTACTCAATACAATACAAGCTGTGGATTTGTCTGAGTACACTGTACGATGGCCGGGGCATATTCAGAAGTTCATTGATGAGAGAAATACAGGTGAATTGGATGTGCAGAAGCTTACATCTGAATGGAGATATAACGAAAAAATACCTGAATTTACTTGGATGGAGGTTTCGGCCGAAAGCCTTGATGGAGCGCAAATGACGTGGCGGGTTCAGGATCATGGTGGCAATGATGGGCATTCAATGGACAGAGCTACTGGATTGGTAACTGTATGCTGTGTGGAAGAATGGCTAAATGACCCTGAAATGTTACCACCTGGGGTCCATCCGCCAGAAGCACTGTCTACGAAAGCCGTAGGGAGGATAGTTTCTAGAATGATCCAAGAGGGTGTAGTAATAGAAGGTCCATCGATCAGCGGTCCAAATCACTAGCACCAAAAAATTGATCTTTCCTAAGCAGATACACGATCGATAGTGGGATGGCAATAAGGAACGATAGTGCGAGAATTGGCAATTTCCAGCCTACTGAATCGTCAGCTGGCCTCTCAATTAACCAAGTGAAAGTTAGTTCAGTTCCAGAGAAATCCTGAGTCCAACGGAATAGATTTGTTGTGTGGTGTCCAACGATAGTTACTGAGTAATTTAGGTCATTGAATGTGACCAAGGGAGTAGAAACTATCTGTTCAGTAATTGAATCCAATTCCACGAAGACTCTTGTTTGGGGCATTTGAGTAACGATAATCCCCCCATCTACAGGACGCCATCCCACTGTTAGCTTTCGTTCATCGCCCGTTAGCAGGGGAAATCCTTTACCATCGGAATCAGAAACGGCATTTACTGATGAGTCGAACTCGATCAGTACGCTGCCTGGCACAATCCATGTGTTCTCCCCCTTCGATTGTGATGATGAATCAATGGTAATTGTCGACCCATCGATGGATGCCATTGTGGAAAATCCAGAGTTCCTGTGATTGTGCCATTCCCCCCAAGTTGTAAACCATACCTTTTGCTCCTCTAGCCATGAGATGACGTCCTTATCTTCCCTAACTCGTAAATCGCCAATTCTGGCCATCCAATGGATGCTTACCAGAGAGTCTTCGTCAGCCGATTCAATCAACAGTTTATCTGCAACCCCCTCCTCTAAGCTTGCACCATTTCTTATGGCAATAGACAAACCCTCGGGTGCTTCTTCGACCATGTCACCTACGATCTGGAAACCAGAATTTTTCAGGATATTTCCAGTTTGAGTATCGATAATTGGTGAGTCAATTCCGAACGAAATAGGGTTATTGCCCCATCGTGAGGCATTTGTTAGGCCTTCCAAATACTCCTTGCAAGATCCTATGACCCAAGGTTCGTCGATAGTCTCGACACCCTCATACCCATGGCATCCAAACTCATCACCGCTCTCAATTCGTTCTGTGGCAATTAAGCTAGAGAGCCACGTATCGGACCCCCAATCAGCAGTAACAGTTGGAAGGAAAATCGGCAGGCAAAGCAATGCAGATACGAAGAGTGTTGGGATTTTTCCCCCCATGACCTTGTCTGATTGTTTTGATTATTCAACGTATTCAACTGTAAACTATGAAAATAGTAACAACTCGCGAGTAACATGGTCCTTTCCGAAAACTCACTCGAGAAGCTATCGTCATGGGTTGGACTTGAAGGCACAGGGGAGAAATTCACAACACCTTTGTTATACAGGTTCCTGGAAAAGTACGTCCCCTCTCTGCTAAGGTCCGTCACGAATGTACACATTAGAGGAGCGCACAAGGTCCCTAGGAAAGGAGCGGCGATATTTTGTGGGAATCATCTTGGAAATCTAGACCCATTCATCAAAATCCTCGCTTGCCAGAGGCCAATACATTTCTTAGCTAAAGAAGGTCATTTCGATAAGCAACCCAATAGATTTGTCATGAAATCGACCGGGCAAATCGAGACCTTCAGAGTTAATGGCGGCAGAGATGCATTGGCGAGGGCAGTTGATGTGATCAATAGTGGTAATTGCCTAGGGGTATTTCCCGAGGGAACGAGATCTAGAAGGGAGTCCCCACCTCTGCTTCAGCCAGCTAAGACTGGTTTTGCTAGGCTTGCAGCAAGATTTCCCCATGTTCCCATTGTCCCAGTGACTATGTCAATTGGAGCTAGGGATTTCATGCCACCTGGAAGCAAACTACCGAAACCATGGAAGAGGATAGATTTGATTGTGGATGATCCAATTTCTTTCTCCCAATGGGCAGATGATCCAAACGGCGGCGGAATCGATGACGAATGGGTCGAGCAGATGCAGGGAAGTGGGCTCGAAAAGAGGCAGGCATCGATGCGAGTACTGTACAGGAAGTTCGCGGACCAGTTTATCTGTACAGTCAGAAATAGGGGTGCTCCTTAGCGCATTCTTGATGGACTACCTACTCAGACCAGTGAAAGTCATGGAGCAATATCTGGACTTGCTTAAGCGAATTATCGATGAGGGTGTTGCCAAAGGAGATAGAACTGGAACAGGGACAATTTCTGTTTTTGGCCATCAAATGAGGTTCGATTTATCTGAAAGTTTTCCAGCAATCACTACGAAGAGGGTCCATTGGCCCAGTGTAATTCATGAGTTACTTTGGTTCCTCTCGGGAGAGACAAATATCTCTTACCTAAAGGAGAATAATGTAAGAATCTGGAATGAATGGGCAGATGATAATGGGTAGCTTGGCCCAGTTTACGGAAAACAATGGAGGTCCTGGGAATCCAAAGATGGTAGAATATTTGACCAGATCGAAAGTGCAATTGATCTGATAGTGAATAACCCTCGGAGTCGAAGGATAATCGTCTCTGCATGGAATGTTGGGGAATTGGACGAAATGGCCCTGATGCCATGTCATGCCTTTTTCCAGTTCTATGTAAACGAGGGGAGGCTATCTTGTAACCTATACCAGAGGAGTGCGGATGCTTTCCTAGGAGTTCCTTTCAACATCTCATCGTACAGCCTCCTAACTTGCATGATTGCACAGGTTTGCGGTCTACAACCTGGCGAATTTGTTTGGACTGGGGGGGACTGTCACCTATATCTCAACCACATTAAGCAGGCGAAGCAGCAGATTGAGAGGAAGCCGCTAGAGCTTCCAGTTCTACGACTTGACAAATCAATCTCCAGAATAGATGATTTCAGATTCGAGCATATCTCTATCGAGAACTATGACCACCACCCTCACATATCAGCACCCATTTCCATATAGTGATATCATGAAGATGGCAATGATCGTCGCAATGGACGAAGATGGGAATATAGGTGCATCTGGCGTACTTCCATGGCGACTAAGGAGTGATATGCTCCGATTCAAAAAGCTCACAGAGGGTGATGGATTCAATTCGGTTATCATGGGCAGGAGAACATGGGACTCACTGCCTAATGGTTTCAAACCCCTTCCTGAAAGGACTAACATAGTTATGTCGAGAGATACAAACTGGAATGCCGAAGGTGCGGTGACAGCACTTTACGTAGGTAGAGCTATCGAAATAGCATTTGCCGAGGGTAGTGAAGAGTGCTGGGTTATTGGAGGATCGCAGATATACGAAACGTTCCTAGATAGGGTCGACGAAATTCATGTCACCAAGGTCCATGTTGGTGGTAGCGGGGACGTCTCATTCCCCAAATGGGACAAGTCGAATTGGTCCGAGGTTGTCATTGAAAAAACAGACGAGGATGAAGAGGACGAATATGCGACTACATACTCGGTATGGACAAAGAGTTGATTTGCCGAACTTTTCTCGACAATATATGAAGTTGCAAGCTATAGTTATTGTAATGATGATTTCGTGCTTATCTGCGGGTTGTACTGAAGCAGAAGTGGAGAATGTTGAGAAATCCCTCGGTTGCACGTATACTGAAGCTAGTAACTACAATGTCTCTGCAGCGATAGATGATGGCTCATGCGTTTACCCTGAGCCACCGGTTCCGGACTTGGGATGCATGTACTCAGATGCCCTCAATTACAATCCATCTGCCACTGAGGACGATGGGTCCTGCAGGTACCCCGTGGTTGATGAACCCATTCCTGGATGCACTTACTTAGACGCATACAACTACGATGAGAACTCCACAGAGGATGACGGGTCGTGCATCTATGACACTGACGGAGACGGAATAATCGATGACTTCGAGGAATCCGGTTGCACCGACGCTAATGCGAACAACCACAACTCATCATCAACCGATGACGACGGTTCCTGCGACTACGACAAGGACGATGATGGCGTATACGACTGGGCCGAGGCAGACGGGTGCCTGGATGCCAATGCTACCAACTTCGATGCGGGTGCCACCGAAAGCAACCAGACAATGTGCGAATACCCCTACGTGATGACTTTGGGGGATTTGGAGTCCTTCCTCGAGGATGCGGACGCCGACGGAGCCTCTGATGGATTGGATACGATTATTGTTGACCTCGGAAACGTTACTGCATTCTTGAGAGTAATTGATGTCGCAGAAAGTACCGAAGAAAATGGTGAATTGGGAGGCGATTCCAATGCCAATACAACATCAGTGGAGGTCATCTTTGGGCACGATCCAATCAACGAGATCGTGTATGAAAGCATGGTCATTAGATTCATGGGGGACATTTCGATGGAGCAAACTACAGTGCAGGGTCCCGATGGGATAAACTACCGCATTGGTAGTACTGTTTCGGGGTCTTGGTACTATGCTAGGGATGAGGTCTATCAGTACGAGAACCCATTCCAGGAAGACGACGGAGACGAGGGTGGGAGCACCTCAGAAGACGATGAGGGAGAGGATGGGTCGCTCTGCGATGAATTCTTCGATGATGACCCATTCAATTGGCCGGACAATTGGACACTGTCACACGATAATGGAGTCAACACGGCCGAAGGAAGAAACGAGACAAGGGGATTGGATGCTAGACTCGAATTAGTGGGAAGCCCGCCAAATCTGAGTCTTCTCGAAATTTCGCAGTTTAATGGCATGGCTAGGTGCTCCATAGAGATCTTGGAAACGTCGGTGATCGATGATATTGCAATTGATACCAGCCTCCCAAGGACCTCGATGACGATGAAAATAGAGAACGAGCTCGAGGAGGATTCGGGCAGCACTAAGACCTGGTCGGCCGAGCTCAGCGAAGAGCACTTCGAGGAAGTGAACCTGACTGAAATCGTCATACTCGTCTTTGCAGGAGAGGAGGAGTCGGAAGAAGGAGAGGGCAGTGGGGACCCCTCACTAGTCACGTCAATGTTACTGAGCGAGCAAACCTCCACCCACACAGACCAGTGCTACCAATGGACGCTGTCATGGGCCGACAACGACAATGACGGGTACACCTCTGAAGGGGACGCTTACACCATCACCAGGACTGAGAAGGTAATCGACCCTTGCCCCGATGATGACGAGTACAGGAACAAGGACTTCCAGATCGTGTTCTACGACTTGTGGGCGGACATGCCAACTGGAGGAGTATTCACCCCAGGGTTCAGTCTCTTCTCAGCAATCTCGACTCTTTTGGCTTCATCGATGTTCATTGGCAGGAGAGGCGTGCGACTACCTCACCCTCGAACCCGATAGGATATCGCCCTCCGTAGTCAGAACCTTGACCCCCCCTTCACCATCGTCTGCAGCCAGGATCATGCCCTCAGACATTACCCCCCTGAGCTTCCTAGGCTCCAGATTGGCCACGAATACAACGTTCAGACCCTCCAACTCAGATGGCTCGTAATGCCCCTTCAGCCCTGCACAAACAGTTCTAGTTGAGTTGGATCCTTCGTCGATGGTGATCACGAAAAGCTTGTCCGCGTTAGGATGGTCCTCCACGGATACAATCCTGCCCGTCCTCATCTCAACCTTCATGAAATCCTCGAAGTCGATGTAATCCCCTCCGTTCTCGGGACTGGGGGATGAGTCATTGTCCTTACTGTCTGACAATGACTCCTCGCTCTCGAGAATATCCTCCAAGTCTAATTGTGTGAAGAGTGGTCTAGGTGCCTCGGGGTTCCATGATAGTGGCTCCATTCCATTCATTGAATCCTCCAAAAGAATGGTATCGATATCCGATTCGTTCCCGAGCATTGACCATAGCCTATCGGAGGAGAACGGTATGAATGGCCTCATACAGACAGCTAGGCAACTGCAAATCCTCCATGATAGGGCCAATGAGGAGAGGGATCGGCGACTTTCCGGAGTTTCATCCCCTTTCAGGTACTTCCATGGAGCAGCTTCCTGTAGTACTGAGTTGCCAATCTGGGCTATCCCCATAATGCTTCTCAGTGCCTCTTTGAATCGCTGTCGCTCCATCGAATCGATAGCGCTGGAGATCTTCTCATTGACTGATTCTATTGTTTCCTGGTGCAACTCGATTTCATCATAACTCGCAAGCGGATTCCCCCCATCACTGTGCAGACGGTGTGCCAGAGTCATCACCCTGTGAACGAAATTCCCATATGTTCCGATTAGCTCGTTATTCACCCTGTCCACATACTCGTCCCATCTGAAATCTGTGTCATGAGTCTCAGGCATGTTGATGGACAGATAATATCGGAGTGCATCCGGATCATACCTCTCCAAGTATGAAGGGAGCCAAACGCCATGCCTTCTGCTCTTGCTAAATTGGCCACCCTGAAGCATCAGGTACTCGTTCGAAGAGACATTATCCTCCAGAGCTAAATCCCCTGGCTCTGTGACATGAGAAACTTCTCTGGAATCATTAGCGTTCAGGCCCATAAGTATCGCAGGCCAGATAATTGTGTGGAACGGAATGTTGTCTTT
>Ga0066836_10002274_pt1 | contig 10250 bp, 9 predicted proteins | sample ETNtaG_18_FD_71568 | JGI IMG/M metagenome (GOLD analysis project Ga0066836, IMG submission 71568) | Marine microbial and viral communities from oxygen minimum zone, Eastern Pacific Ocean - ETNP201302SV91 | ecosystem: Environmental > Aquatic > Marine > Oceanic | place: Pacific Ocean: Eastern...
TTTATCAAAGTCAGCAACCCCTATTGTACCCACTCCTGCTCGACTTAAATAATCTACTATTGGGCAACCTAGTCCACCAGCACCAACTATTAAAACTTTAGAATTGTTAATTTTTTTTTGACCAATAGTTCCAACATTTTTTAGTACAATTTGTCTGGAATATCTTTCAATCTGATTTTTGTCTAATTTATTTTTCATTTCCCAGTAGAACCAAAACCACCTGAACCTCTAACTGTTTCTGGGAGATCACTTACTTCTTCAAAATTTGCTTTTAAAACTGGCATTAATATCATTTGAGCTATTCTGTCATTTTTGTTTACAATAAATTCTTTTACACCATGATTAAACAATATTACTTTTATCTCTCCTCTATAATCACTATCAATTGTTCCAGGAGTATTTAAAACACTTATATTTGATTTGGCAGCAAGTCCTGATCTAGGTCTTATTTGTATTTCAACATCATTTGGAATAGCTACAGATATTCCAGTAGGAATTAATGCAGAACTACTAGGTTTTATTTTTATAGAATTATCAATAAAAGCCATTAAATCCATTCCTGATGAACCTTCCGTTTTATATGATGGTAATTTTACTTTTGGATGAAGCTTTTTAACTAAAACTTTTACCATTGAATTAATTTAACTGAGAAATAATTTTTTTTACTATATTTTCTGCCAAAAGAGATTTTTTCATTTTTGGAAGTTTTTCATATTTCATGTGTTTATAAAAAATTGAAACTTCATTAAAATCAGATCCAAATCCAATTTCAGGATTAGATATATCATTAGCAATTACCCAATCACAATTTTTTTCAGATAGTTTTTTTTTTGCATATTCATTTAAATTATTTGTTTCTGCAGCAAAACCAACTACAATTTTGGGTCTAAGCGAATTGTGCTTGGATACATGACTTAAAATATCTATATTTTTTTCTAAATTTAAATTTATAGTTTCTTCTTTTTTTATTTTATATCTTTCCTTATTTTTTATTTTAAAATCACTTACTGCAGCGGAAAAAACAGCTACATCTGTAGGCAGATTATCTAAAACAGCATTAAACATTTCTTCTGCAGAATTAACATTAATTTGATTTATTCCTGAAATAGGTTTTAAATTTGTAGGACCAGAAATTAAAGTAGTTTCAAATCCTTTTTTTTTAAATGATTTTGCAATTTCATGGCCTTGTTTTCCACTTGATTTATTTGAGATATATCTTACAGGATCGATATATTCGTGAGTTGGGCCTGAAGTGACTAAAGCTTTAAATTTTTTATTTTTCTTAATGTTAAAAAAATATTGTTTTATATCATTAAATATATCACTTGGTTCAGTCATTTTTCCTAGGCCATATTCGCCACAAGCCATATCGCCAATTTCTGGACCAATTATTTGATAACCAAAATTTATTAATTTTTTGAGATTTTCTCTAGTGGAGGGATGTTCCCACATTCTAACATTCATTGCAGGAACTAAAAATACATCTTTATTCGAAGCCAATATAACTGTAGATGCCAAATCATCAGATGATCCAGTGCTTAATTTAGAAATTGTATTTGCAGTAGCCGGCGCAACCAAAATAAGGTCACTCCATCTTGATAAAGATATATGATCCATTTCAGATTCATTTTCATGACTAAATAATTCGTCATATACTTTTTCTTGAGAAAGTGAAGTGACTGATAGAGGTGTAACAAATTCTTTAGCACTTTTAGTAAGAATAGTTTTTATAGTAGCACCATTTTTTTTTAATAATCTTATTATTTCAAGACTTTTATATGCAGAAATACCTCCACATATAATTAGTAATATTTTTTTGTTTTGAATATTATTCATAAAATCGAATTAAAATACTAATAGACCTAAAATTACAAGCAATATTAAGCCAATTGCTGTCTGATTTCTTAGACTAATCATTTCTAATTTTTTTTCATTTAATGCTAAATAAGACTTTGAACTTTGTGGAATTTGACCACTTGCTAAATATGAAAGTGCTTGATTTGCTTTATTCATTATATCAGGAAGTTCAGGTAGTTTTTTAATTGCTTCCGTTGTATTTTTTAAACTTTCATTTAAAGAATTTATTGGATCTTTTGTTTCTTTGATCCAATTTTCTAAAACTGGTCTAGAAGTTTTCCAAATATTAGTTTCAGGATTTAATTTTCTTGCAACTCCTTCAACTACTACCATAGTTTTTTGGAGCAATAATAATTGTGGCTGAGTTTGCATATTATATTTTTCAGTTATTTCAAATAATTGTTTTAATAAATTACCCCCAGATATATCTTTCACCGATTGACCAAATATTGGTTCCCCTATTGATCTTAAAGCTTGGGCAAATTCATCAACTGAAACATTTTTTGGGACTAATCCTGCAATTACATGTACTTCAGCAACTTTTTTATAATCTCTATTAACAAATCCAAATAAAATTTCTGCTAAATATTTTTTGTTTAGTTTGTCTAATCTTCCCATTATTCCAAAGTCTATAGGTATAATTTCACCATTTTGATTTACAAATAAATTGCCCTGGTGCATATCTGCATGGAAAAAGCCATCTCTTATAGCATGTCTTAAAAAGTGTTGAATTATATCTGCTGCAAGTATTTGTGTATTGATATTTTTTTTTTCGAGTTCTTCTTTTTCTCTAATAGAAATTCCATCAATCCATTCTAAAGTTAATACATTTTCACTTGTATAATTCCAAAATATTTTTGGAACATTAAAACCAGAATCATTTTTTGTATTTTCTGCAAATTCATTTGCTGCAGAGGCCTCGAATCTTAAATCTAATTCAAGATTTGTTATTTCCTTAAGTAAGAAAACAACTTCAACAAGTTTTAATCTTTTACTTTTTTTTATTGTTCCTTCAATTATAAATGCTAATAGCATTAAGGAATCAATTTCTTCGTTAAATTTTTTTTTTATGTTTGGTCTTAATATTTTGATGGCAATATCTTTTATAGTTCCATTATCATTTAACTGGGCTTTATGAACTTGAGCTATTGAGGCTGCAGCTACTGGTTCGCTAATATTAAGTAATAAATTATAATTATTATTTCCAAGCTCTCTTTGAATAATTTTTTTTGCTTTTGTAGTATCAAATGGAGGAAGTTTATCTTGAAGATTTTCTAATTTTTTTGATATTTCCTCTCCTATTATATCCGGTCTTGTAGATAGAAATTGACCTAATTTAATAAAAGTTGTTCCCATTTCTTGAATTGAATGACATAAATTTTTTTCCTGACTATTGTTCTTATTATTTAGTCTATTAGAATTAGAAAAAGAAAATGACAATATATAGAAAAAAATTTTAACTAGTTTTGGAATTTCATGGAATTTAGAAATGATATTTATAATATCGGATTGACCTATTTTTCTTCCAATCTTAAATAACGTTATAATTTTTTTTATCATTATATTTTCCAACCAGAATGTATAGCAGCTATACCACCACTTAAATTTCTATATTCACAATTAATAAAATTATTTTTTTTCATTAGATCGATTAGTTCATCTTGATTAATAAAATTTTCAATACTTTTAATTAGATATTCGTAAGGTTCTTTATCTCCAACAACTATTTTTCCTATATGTGGAATTAATTTGCTGTACTTTTTATATAACTTTTCAAAATAATTATTTTGCACTTTTGAAAACTCTAAGCAAAAAAATCTACCACCTGGTTTTAATACTCTATGAGCTTCTTTTAAAGAGTTATTAATATTTTTAGTATTTCTGAGCCCAAAACTTATGCAGTAGTAATCAAAAAAATTTTTAGGAGCTGGTATTTTTTCAGCTTTTCCTTTTTTCCAAGAAATATTTTTACAATTATTAAATTTTTTTTTCCCTTTCTTTAACATATTTGAATTAGGATCAACACATAGGACTTTTCCTTGATAGTTAGTGTTCTGTATATATAGTCCTGCTAAATCTCCTGTTCCACAAGCCATATCAATTAATTTTTTTTTTGGCAAAGGTGCCATTAAATTAATCATATCTTTTTTCCACAACCTATGAATTCCAATAGACATAAAGTCATTCATTAAATCGTATTTATCGTATACTTTATTAAATACGCTCTGAACTTTCCCTTTTTTGTTTTGAAGATATTGGTTCATCGTAAAAAAATATTATCACATATAAATATTTTATTGACCAGCCTATATTCTACGGTTATATAGCTAGCCCTATGGCAAATACAAAATCAGCTATTAAAAGAATTAGACGAATATCTAGGCAGACTTTAGTAAATAAAACAAGGAAAAGTAGATTCAAAAATGCAATAAAAAAAATGAATTTATTGTTGAATTCTAAGAAGAAAAAAGAAGCCTTGGCATTTTTACCTAAGTTTAATTCTGAATTAATGAAAATATCAAAGACTGGAATAATTAAAAAGAAAAATGCGTCAAGGAATATTTCCAGGATTACAAGAAAAATTAACTCACTCCAGTAAAAAAATTTTATAATTCATCTAGTAAAAGTTGTTAATTTACTTATCTACTTTTAGTTGTTTTGTTTATTTAAAGTACAACTTAAAATATTTATACTAAATATGAAAATTTTTTAAAATTTTACACAACATGTAGAAATATTTCTTAATAAAAAATCATAAATAAAACTTATCCAGCAAGTTGATTCTCTTATAGATTTTATTTTAAAAATTTATTTTTTTTCACTCATAGATTTTATTTTTTTTTAAATAATACTAAAAATTTATTGCATAATTTTTTTTTTAGTCTTAATTGTTTTTTTCACAATCCAAATGAAAAATAATATTTTAAATCAAAAATCCGATAATTTTGTTTCAAAAAAAATAGATTGGATAAATATCCAAAAAGAAATGCAAACTAAATTTGGCAAAGATATTTATGAGAGCTGGATAAGAAAAATTGAATTTGTTAATGAATTTCACGATTATATTTTAATTTCTGTTTCAACAAGATTTATAAGAGATTGGATTACCTCAAGATATTTAGATCAAATATTGCAGATAATTAAATCACAAAAAAAAAATATTAATAGAATAGAGTTTGTTATTAGAGATGTTGATTCAACAGATCTAGAAATTGATACAAAAAAAAATTATGAAAAAAATGAAAATGTTTCTTTCATTAAAGATACTTATTTACAATATAACAGGATTGATCCTAATAAAACCTTTGATAATTTTATAATAGGTTTGAGTAATAAGATTGCATATGAAGCTTCAAAGAAAGTGGCTCAAGATATTTCACATTATAATCCTTTATATATTTATGGTGGAGTAGGAGTTGGGAAAACTCATTTATTGAATGCTATAGGATTAAGTTTAAAAGATAAAAATAAAGTTATGCTTATTTCAGCTGAACGTTTTATGTATCAATTTGTGAGATCAATAAAATTAAAAGAAATGGTAAAATTCAAGGAATATTTTAGGAATACGGATGTTTTGCTAATTGATGATATTCAATTTATGAATGGAAAAGAAGCAATGCAGGAAGAGTTCATTCACACTTTTAATGCATTATTAGACAAAGGTTCCCAAATAATAGTTTCGGCAGATAGACCTCCAAATAAGCTATCTAGAATTCAAGATAGAATAAAGTCTAGATTTTCAGGCGGTTTGGTGGTTGATATACAAGCTCCTGAGTATGATCTTAGATATAATATAGTTAAAAAAAAATCAGAAGAATTGAAAGTTTTTTATTCAGACCAATTTCAAATTTCAAATGATGTACAAAAATTTATAAGTGAAGAAATTAAAACAAATATAAGAGAGTTAACTGGCGCTTTAAATAGAATAGTTTCTTACTCTAGAATTTATAATAAAGTAACAAGTCTTTCCGAAGCTAAAGTAATTTTAAAGGATTTATTAAATTTATTTGAGAACAAAGTTACTGTTGACCTAATACAATCTTCTGTGTGTAAATTTTTTAAAATAAGCAAGAATGAAATGCTTTCTTCAAGAAGATCCAGATATCTTGTTAGACCAAGACAGGCAGCAATTTATTTAACAAAAATGCTTACATCAAAATCTTTACCAGAAATTGGCAGAGAATTTTCAAATAGAGATCATACCACAATAATTCATTCGGTAAAAACTATTGAAAAGTTAATTAAAGAGGATAGTGAGTTGGCAAACAATATAAATAATTTAAAAAGTCAAATACTATATAATAGACAGAATGAAGTTTAGTATAAATCAACAAGACTTACAAAAATCACTTAATTATTGCCAGGGTGTAATAGAAAAAAGAAGCACATTACCTATTCTTTCAAATATATTATTAGATGCAAGTAACTCTAAATTGACAATTACTGCTACAGATCTTGATTTAATATTTATTAATGAAATAAATGATATCGAAATTCAAGAAGAAGGCAAAACTACTACAACTTCTTCTATTCTGTATGATATAATAAGAAAGCTTTCTTCAGGCAAAAAAGTTAATTTTTCTTTTAGTGGTGAAAATAAACTTCAGGTAGAATCTGAAAAATCGATTTTCCATCTAAATTGTATTACTTCATCCGAATTTCCAATTACTGATGAAAATTTTAATGAGAATCAATTTTCAATTAAAGGAAAATCTTTACTAAAGCTTTTAAATAAATGTAAATTTTCTGTATCAAATGACGAAACTAGACATTACTTAAGTGGAATTTTTTTACATCAAACGCAAATAGATGGAAAATTTTTTTTAACTGCTGTTTCTACTGACAGTCACAGGATGTCAATATCTAAAGTAAGATTAGATGAAAAAATTGATTTTGAACCTATAATTTTACCAAAAAAAACTATCTTTCAATTATGTTCTTTATTGGAAGATTTTGAGGGGGACGTAAAAATTTCAAATGTAAAATCAAAAATAAAATTTGAGCTAAATAATAGTATTTTAATTTCGAAACTAATTGATGGAAAATTTCCAAATTATATTCAAGTGATACCAAAAAATAATCAAAAAAAATTAGAAATAGATTTAGATATGTTTTTGCATTCCGTAGATAGAGTTGCATCAGTTTCATTAGACAAAAAAGATGGAGTTAAATTCAATTTAACAAAAGACAAACTAAACTTATCTGTCAATAATGCCAATAGTGGAGATGGAAAAGAAAGTTTAAATGTAAAATTTGAACATGAGCTAGACATAAGTTTTAATTCAAGGTATTTATTAGATGTAGCATCCCAACTTGATGGAGACAAAATAGAGATGTTTCTTAATGAAACTGGTTCACCAGCATTAATAAAAGACCCAGCAGACTTTGATAGTATTTTTGTTGTTATGCCTATGAAAGGTTAATTCATTTTATCTAATTCAGAATAGATATTATTTTCTAATATACTTAAAAATTCCTCTTTATTTAAACCAGCATTTATTGGCTTCAGAATTGATACTGTAATTATTTTATTTGTTGATAGCGATTTATTTTTTGGCCAAACAAATCCTGAATTGATAGCAACTGGTTGGCATTTTATATTTAAAGCATTATAAATTCTTGCAGTTCCCTTTTTAAATTTTGTTTTTTCTAAAGGCAATACTCGAGTTCCCTGGGGAAATATAAGTAGTGGTCTATTCGTGTTATTAATCGAACTTAAAATATTGTCAAAAAATCCTAAATTTTCTTTTCTAGTTTTATTTCTAGTTATTGATATAGAACCTATTTTTTTTAAATAAAGTCCAAAAATTGGAATTTTTAATAATTCTTTTTTTAATATAAAAATTGGTGAATTAAAGATTGTTTGTAAGAAAAAAGTTTCAAACATTGATTGATGGGAGCAAGCAATAAAAAACTTATCATTAATTAATAAATTTTCTTGTCCTATAATATTTATTTTAACAGATAAAAAAATTCTTAAACAATATTTTGTCCAATATCCCATGATCTTTCCGCCAATCAGTGCAACTTTTTGTGGTAAAAATAATGCTGGCAAAAAAAGTATACATATAAAGCTAATACCTGAGAAAAAAAAAATTTTAAATAAAATATTTCTTATCATTTTGCTAAAAATTTAAATTAGATCAGAAAGTTTTTGTCTAGGTTTAATTATTTGAGCATTAGAATTTTTAACAAGAATTTCTGCTGGCAAAGGTCTTGCATTATAATTTGAAGCAAGAGACATTCCATAAGCACCTACATCACAGATTATTATTAAATCTTTTTCTTTTAAAGGTTGAAATTTTTTTATATTTGAAAATTTATCAGTACTTTCACATATAGGTCCTACAAATTCTAAATTTTTATTTAAAATCTTACCATTTTTTATTGCCGGGATTATTTTATGTTTTGTATTGTAAAGAGCTGTTCTCATAAAATCATTCATTCCGGCATCAAGAATTATAAATTTTTTATTTTTATTATTTTTTATATAAATAACTTTTGAGATTAAAATTCCGGTATCTGCAATAATTGATCTACCTGGTTCAAAAATTATTTTGGAAGTGTGTTTTTTTAAAAGCTTTTTAACTAAAGAATTAAGAGTTTTATAATTAAATTTTTTATTATTTTTTTCATAGGAAATACCTATTCCGCCACCTAAATCTATAAATTCAAACTTATAATTTGTTTTATTTATTACTTTGTCGATAACTTTTAGCATTTTATCATAAGGTTTATAACTAAGAATTTGACTACCTATGTGAACACTCAAGCATTTTAGTAAAATAAATTTTGACATTTTTGAATATTTAACGAGTTTAATAAATTCAGCTTCATCAACTCCAAATTTGTCATCTTCTTTTCCAGTAGAAATCTGCCTTAATGTTTTTGGATTAATATTTGGGTTTAATCTTATTCCTATATTAATCTTTTTCTTCTTTAATTTTGCTATTTTTTCTATAATTAATAGTTCACTTTTAGATTCCACATTTATAAGTAAAATATTTTTATTTATTGCATACTCTAATTCTGAATATGTTTTGCCAACTCCAGAAAAAACTATTTTTTTTGGTTTAATACCTGCTTTTAAAGCTTTTAATATTTCTCCTTTTGAAACTACATCAGCTCCAAGACCTAATTTATTAACCTCTCTTAGTAATTTAATATTTGAATTTGATTTTACGGAAAAACATATTAATGGATTAATATTTTTAAAATGATATTTAAAATTAGAAATATTATTTTTTATTCTTGAATAAGAATAGCAGTACAATGGTGTATTAAATTTTTTTGAAAGTTTTTGAGCTGAAATATTTTCAACATAAAAAATTTTATTTTTATAATTCATTAATTTTTATAATATTTGTTTTCTACTGGCTTTCCATCAATCGTAGGGTTTCCTTTTTTTCCACATGAAGTAACAGCAATAAACAAAAATACAATTATTATTATTCTTTTTATCATTTATAAATTTTTTTATATTTTACTATCATTTTTTTTACATTATTAAATGATGTTCCGCCAAATGATTTTTTTGAATTAATTGAGTTTTTTAAGTCAAATATATTTAAAACATTGTTTTTTAAGTTAGGTTCAAATTTTTGAAGATCTTTTAGTGTTAGTTCATTTAATTTTTTTCTATTTTTTTCAGCATAATTGACCACGTTAGCTGTAATTAGATATGCTTTTCTAAATGTTTTTTTATGATATTTTACAAGGTATTCGGCAAGATCTGTTGCTGTAACAAATCCTTTATTTGCCAATATTAACATTTTATTTTTATTTGGTTTAAAATTATTTAAAACTTCATCAAGTATCGATATAGAGTTAATTAAAGTATCAAATGATCTAAAAACTATCTCTTTATCATCTTGAAGATCTTTAAAATATGATAGAGGAAGTCCTTTTAAGATCGTCAACATAGAAAATAAATTTCCAAATGCTCCTCCTGCTTTGCCTCTTAAATATTCTAATGGATCTGGATTTTTTTTTTGAGGCATAATTGATGAACCGGTAACTACTTTGTCTGACAATGAAATCAAATTAAAACCATCTGAATTCCAAATAATTAATTCTTCAGCAATTCTTGATATATGAAGAGAACAAACCGAAACAGCATACAAAAAATCAATTACAAAATCTCTATCTGCCACTGTATCTATTGAATTATTAGTTGGCTTAGTGAAGCCAAGTTTTTTTGTTGTAAAAAATCTATCTATGTTAAAAGAAGTACCACTGAGCGCTGCCACTCCTAAAGGATTTTCGTTTAGGTTTTCTAAATTATTTAAAAATCTTTTTTTATCTCTTGTAAACATTTCTACATAAGCTAATAGATAGTGAGCTAAAGAAACTGGCTGGGCATTTTTTAAATGTGTAAATCCTGGCATTACAGT
>Ga0066836_10002276_pt1 | contig 10245 bp, 9 predicted proteins | sample ETNtaG_18_FD_71568 | JGI IMG/M metagenome (GOLD analysis project Ga0066836, IMG submission 71568) | Marine microbial and viral communities from oxygen minimum zone, Eastern Pacific Ocean - ETNP201302SV91 | ecosystem: Environmental > Aquatic > Marine > Oceanic | place: Pacific Ocean: Eastern...
AACTGATAAACTTGATAAAGAAACAATTAATAAATTGCCTCATACAGTAAAAATTATTTCAAATTTTGCAGTAGGTTTTGGAAATATTGATTTAGAAGCAGCAAGTAAAAAAAATATTGTAGTTACGAATACCCCAGAAGTTTTAACCGATGCTACTGCAGAAATTGGAATGTTAATAATACTTGGTGCATGTAGAAGAGTTGCTGAAGGAATTGAACATGCTAAAAATAGCAATTGGAAATGGTCTGCTGATTTTTTAATAGGCAAACAACTAACAGGAGCGAGACTTGGCATTTTAGGAATGGGAAGAATTGGCCAAAAAATTGCTAAACTTGCAAAAGGATTTGGTATGATAATTCATTATCACAATCGTTCAAAATTAAGTCCCCAAAAAGAACAAGGAGCTGTATATCATAAAAATATAAAAAGTTTATTTTCAGTTTCTGATGTATTATCTATTTGTTGTCCAGCAACAAAAGAAACGCAAAATTTAATTAATAAAGAAACATTAGAATATTTTCCAAAAGGCGCAATTATTACAAATATAGCTCGAGGAGATATTATTGATGACGATGCATTAATTGATGCATTAAATAGAAGAACAATATATGCAATTGGTTTAGATGTTTATAAAGGAGAACCTATTTTAAATCCCGGTTATTTAAAATTTAAACAAGCCTTCATACTTCCACATTTAGGAAGCGCAACAAAAGAAACTAGAACTGCGATGGCTAATTTAGCGATAGATAATATTGAAGAGTTTTTCAAAATAGGAAATTGTAAAAATAAAATAAATTAAACTTAGAGTTGTATATACTTTATTTATTTGCTTAAATTTAGATCAAAAAAATTGATTTAAATCAAAAATTCAAATCATGACTCTTAATCTTTTTTGTGCTTAAATAAAACAAAGTTAATTAACTTAATCAAGATAAGAGGAGTAATGATGACTAAAGAAAAAAAATCGTTGAAGGCGAAAATTCCTTCAAGACGTAAGTTCTTTAAAGCAGCGGCAGCAACTGGAGCAGCAGCAACAGCAGCAGTAGCTATGCCGAATATTGCATTAGGCGCAGCACAAACTCTAAAAATGCAAGCTGCATGGCCTAGTGGTGCTAACATATTTTTTGAAATGGCAGGAGACTATGCAAAAATGGTTGGCGACATGTCTGGAGGATCATTAAAAATTGATCTTCAGCCGGTTGGTGCAATTGTTAAGACTAAAGAAATTGGTCAAGCAGTAAGCACAGGCGCAGTTGACATGGGTCACTGGGTAACAGCCTATTGGTATGGTAAAAATCCAGCTGCTTCTTTATTTGGAACTGGACCATCATATGGAATGTCATCTCAAGAAGTTATGGGATGGATGGAATACGGCGGTGGAAGAAAATTATATGAAGAAACTTTAGCTAAAGTTGGCTTTGACTATGTTGGTTTCTTTCATATGCCAATGCCGGCACAGCCATTTGGTTGGTTTAAGAAAAATGTAACTAAAGTATCTGATGTTAAAGGTATGAAGTATAGAACAGTTGGTCTTGCGACTAACGTTCTTACTGCTATGGGAATGGTAGTTAGACAATTACCAGGTGGTGAAATTCAGCCAGCAATGAAGACTGGATTAATTGAAGCCGCTGAGTTTAATAACCCAACTTCAGACTCTCAATTTGGTATGCAGGATGTATCTAAGCATTATCACTTAGGTAGTTTTCACCAATCACAAGAGATGTTTGAAATAGCAGTTAACAAAAAAACATATAACAGTCTGTCACCAGCTAACCAAGCAATATTAAAAAATGCTGCTTACGCTGCAAATACAGATAACTATTTCAAAGCATTAGTTAGATACTCAGCAGATTTATCTAAGTTGATGAACAAACATAAAGTTAATGTTTATCAAACTTCAGATGAAATTTTAGCTCAACAATTAAAAGGTTGGGATAAAGTTATTGGTGATTTTGTTAAGAAAGATCCTTTCTTTAAGAAAATCATAGATTCTCAAAAAGCATACGCTAAAAGAGTAATGAAATACTTGCTGATGAATCAGCCTAATTACAGACTAGCTTATGAAAATGAGTTTGGACCTTTAGGGAAAGTTAAAATCTAAACAACTTATAAATTTTTTAAAAAAGGGGGGCATTATAGCCCCCTTTTTTTTATTTGATTGTTAGTAAGAATTTAACATAAAGTACTCGAATGCGATCATTCATAAAATTCGCTGATACTCTTAGCACCTCTATGGGTAAAGCTTTTTCCTGGTGCATTGTTATCCTAATGGGAGGCACTTGTTATGAAGTAATCATGGCTTATGCTTTTAATAATCCAACTTTATGGAACTTTGATTTTAGTTTGCAAATGTATGGTGCAATTTTTATGATGGCCGGAGCTTACACATTATCTACAGAAGCACATGTAAGAGGCGATGTAATTTATAGATTATTTCCAACAAAAGTTCAGGGCTGGATTGATTTAATTTTATATTTTTTATTTTTTTTCCCAGGAATAATTGCATTAGCATTTTATGGATATGAATATGCAGCATTAGCTTGGAAAATAAAAGAGACAAGCTGGAATAGTCCAGCTCAAATTCAAATTTATATGGCAAAAGCTTTGATTCCATTGTCAGGAGCACTTTTAACAATTCAAGGAGTAAGCGAAGTATTTAGATCAATCATTTGTATTCAAACTGGACATTGGCCAGCAAGGATGGTTAGCGCAGAAGAAACAGAAAAAATTTTGATGAGAAAATCTCAAAAGGAAGATCAAACAGATGTTATTTAGTTTAACAAATCCAGAAATTGCTATTTTAATGATGGGTCTTTTCCTATTTACAGTTTTATTAGGATTTCCAATCGCATTTACTCTATTGGCAATGGGGATTGGGTTTGGGTATTACGCTTATTTTGATCCCACAAAAATGGAACATTTATTAGATAATAGGATTTTTTCATTACTTGTTTCTAACACTTACACCATCATGGATAATAACGTATTGACCGCCGTCCCTTTATTTTTATTTATGGGTTATTTGGTTGAACGTGCCGGAATAGTTTCGAGATTATTTTTTGCCATAAGACTTGCTTCGCATAAATTACCCGCATCAATGGCAGTTGCTGCACTTGTAACATGTGCTCTGTTTTCTACAGCAACAGGAATAATTGGTGCTGTTGTAACTTTAATGGGACTTTTGGCTTGGCCAGCAATGATTAAGGCAGGATACGATAAAAAATTTGCATCAGGAGTTATTTGTTCAGGTGGTTGTCTTGGAATTTTAATTCCACCAAGCATTATGCTTATTGTTTATGCAGTTATTGCTCAACTTTCTCCTTTAAGATTATTTGCTGCAGCAATTTTTCCAGGCTTAATGTTAGCCGGACTTTATATATTTTATGTTATTATAAGAGCTTATTTTAATCCTTCACTTGCTCCAAAACCTCCGCCAGAAGAAATTCCTCCTAGAGCAGAAATACTAAGAGAGGTTTTGGTTTCATTCTTACCATTATTTTCTTTAATAATATTAGTGCTTGGTACAATTTTGGCAGGACTTGCCACGCCAGCTGAAGCAGCCGCAGTTGGAGCTTTTGGCTCTTTGGTTCTTTCATATTTTTATAAGTCATTGAAGTGGAAAAACTTTAAGGAGTCGGTATTTTTAACCGCAAAAACAAGCGCTATGATCATGTGGCTATTTGTTGGTTCCTGGACGTTTGCTTCTGTATTTTCTTATTTAGGTGGTCATGAAGTATTTGAACATTTTTTTAAATCAATGGACTTACAACCTTGGCAATTTTTAGTAATTACTCAACTAATTATTTTTTTATTGGGATGGCCTCTTGAATGGACAGAAATTTTGATTATTTTTGTTCCTATATTTTTGCCACTTGTAGAATTTTTTGGTGTAAATCCATATTTTTTTGCAATGCTTATTGCTTTAAATTTACAAACATCTTTTTTAACACCACCCATGGCAATGTCAGCCTATTATTTAAAAGGTGTCCAAAGTCAAAATGTAGAACTATTAGATATTTTTAGAGGTATAATGCCTTTTTTAGGGATAGTAATATTGGCTATGGTTTTAATGTATTTATTTCCAGGTATTGCTCTGTGGTTGCCTGAAACATTATTTGCCAACTAAATAATTTAACTATGAAAAATTTTTTTTCACTCTCAGTTAATGAGCTAGCTAATAAGATTAAAGATAGTCAAATAACCTCAGTTGAAGTTTGCAAGAATTATATAGAGAGAATAAATAAATTCGAAAAAGACATTAAAGCTTGGGCACATTTTGATGAAAAAATTTTATTAGAAAAAGCAAAAGAATCAGACGAGTATAGAAAATCCGGAAAACCTTTAGGTCCCCTTCATGGTGTACCTGTTGCTTTAAAAGATATAATAGGAACCTTTGATATGCCGACTGAATGTGGAACAGTTTTGAGAAAGGGCAACACAGAATCCCAAGATGCTGAAATAGTAGATTTGCTTAAATCTTCTGGAGCAATTATTATGGGAAAAACAGAAACAGCCGAACTCGCATATCTTAATCCTGGTAGAACTAAAAACCCACATGATTATACAAGAACGCCTGGAGGATCCTCGAGTGGCGCCGCCGCCGTAATTGCAGCTCACATGGCGCCCCTATCCATTGGATCACAGACTGGCGGATCAACAATTAGACCAGCTTCTTACTGTGGTGTTGTAGGATACAAACCATCTTATGGACTAATTTCTAGAAGTGGTGTTCTTAGAAACTCGGATAAACTTGATCACATAGGTTTATTTGGGAAAACAGTAGAAGACGTTGCTTTATTAGCAAAAACTTTAATAAAAAAAGATCCTTATGATTCCTCAACTGTTCATTATTCAGCGGACACAATGCTTGAGGTTTGTAAATCAAAACCAATCTTTGAACCAAAATTTATTTTTTATAAAACCGATAGTTGGAAAAAAATTGATAAAAATTCTCGCGAATCATTTGATTATTTTATAAAAAGCTTCAAAAAAAATATCGAAGTATTTGATATGCCATCTTATTTTAAAGATATTTTGAAATACCATAAAATTATTCATGAAACCGATATGGCAAACAACTTTCAAGATTATTATAAAAAATCTAAGAAAAAGCTTTCAAAATTAATGGTCGATGCAATTGAAAGAGGATTAAAGTATTCAGCAAAAGATTATGCTACAGCAATTGAATTTAGAAAAAGAAGCTACGAATCTTACAAAGAAGTATTTGAAGATTATCATGGAGTTTTGAGTCCAAGCTCAACCGGTGTAGCCGACAAAGGATTGAAGAGTACAGGAAGCGCAGAATTTTGTAGTGCTTGGAGTTACATGGGTGTTCCTTCAATTTCGCTTCCTTTACTTCAAGGAGAAAATAATTTACCTTTGGGTGTACAATTAATTGGTGACAAGTTTGACGATGCTAGATTTTTAAGTATTGCAAGATGGTTGGAACAAAAAAGCAAGGAACATTATGAATAAAATTATTACAGCAATAGGAATGTCTTTTGCTATTTTTTTTTTAATAGGTCTTGCAACCACGCTTACCAAATCAATGATGATAACTTTTTGGGACGTTTTGCCTGTTTATATTTTAATAGCTATAACTATCTTTATGATGATATATGAAGCTTTTTTTGATAAAAAATAATAATTTTTAAATTGAAAAAAACCAACTTAAAATTTTCATTCCACATTTTAAACAAGGCAGATGACAAGAAAAGTTAAAATGTTTTTTATTAATATAATTTTTTTATTAGTAATAATATATATTTGTATCAATATTGTTATATATTTTTCCCAAAGAAAACTTTTGTATCATCCTACAGAAAACAATTATCTTGATGAAAATTCCTTGAATCATAAAATTGAAAAAATTTATATTCCTTCTGAAAATAAGTTATTGGGGTGGTATTTCAAAAAAAATGAGAATTATAAAACTTTGCTTTTTTTCCATGGAAATGCAGGAAGATTAGAGAATAGAATTTATAAGCTTAATCATTTTCCAAAACTAGACTTAAACTATTTAATATTTGCGTATAGGGGTTTTAGTGGAAACAATGGCAAACCCACAGAAGAAGGAATCTATAAAGATTCAAGAGCTGTTATAAATTGGTTAGATTCTAAAGGAATTAAAAAAAAAGATATTATATTATATGGAGAGTCTCTTGGAGGAGCCGTTGCTATAGAGATTGCTCAAGATGAAAGTTACGCAGGAATTATTTTGGAATCTCCATTCACATCTATGGAAAAAGCCGCAAAAATTTATTATCCTTACTTGCCCGTTAAGCTATTATTAAAAGATAAATACAAAACTGATGAAAAAATTTTAAATGTAAACTCGCCTATACTTGTGATGCATGGCGAAAAAGATAAAATTGTTCCTTTTCACATGGGTAAAAAGATTTTTGATTTAGCAAAAAATCCAAAATATAGTTTTTTTTCAAATGATGATGATCATATGATGGATTATAATGATTTATTGATTCAGAATCTGAAATCTTTTGTTGATAATTTAAAATAATAAGCTGTTTATCCCGATATTAAAGCTTTAGAAAAATTTTCCGCATCAAATAATTGCATGTCATCTTCTTTTTCTCCTAAACCTAAAGCAATAATCGGTAAGTTGAATTTTTCTGAGACAGCTATCAAAATGCCTCCTTTAGCTGTTCCATCTAATTTAGTCATAATCAAACCAGTAATTGGACTAATTTTTTGAAACTCTTCAACTTGGTTTATTGCACTTTGGCCCGTTGTTGCATCTAAGATTAAATAAATTTCATGGGGCGCAGTTGAATCAATTTTTTTTGTTACATTAACTATCTTTTTAAATTCATCCATTAAATTTTTTTTATTTTGTAATCTTCCGGCTGTGTCAATCAACAAATAATCAATATTGTTTTTTTTTGAAAACTCAAGAGCCTTAAAAGCTACAGATGCAGGGTCAGAACCTGGTTCAGATTTAATAATTTTTGCACCTATTTTTTTAGACCAAACTTCTAATTGATCAATAGCAGCAGCTCTAAAAGTATCAGCAGCCGCAAAAACAATTTGATTATTATCTTTAGATAATAATTTTCCCAACTTTCCAATTGTAGTTGTTTTCCCAACACCATTTACTCCAGCAATTAATAACACTTTAGGCTTGATATCTTTGTTATCTATAATTTTTTTTTCCAAAGGTTTCATTTTGTCCTGGATATATTTTTCTACGATAGTATTAATTTGTTTTAAACTATCAGTTTTAGGGTCAACTTTTATTTTTGAAAATATTTTTTTTAAGTTTTCCGCAGTTTCTACGCCAACGTCTGATTCAATTAAAAATTCCTCAAGATTATCTAGTGTTAAATTATCGATATTTTTTTTTAAAATTAAATTTTTAAAACCTTCTGAAAGCTTTTCAGAGCTTTTATTTAAACCAGATTTAAATTTTTTGAAAATGTTCATTAAATAAAATATTAAATTTTAATACTAATTTCTTTTATTTCAGAAACTTTTCCTTTCATATTTATTGTGTTTTCTTCATCAATATTGATTGATATTTTTCCATCTTTAAATTCAACATCAGTAGTTTTATCCACAAAATTCATTTTTACAGCAGCAACAACAGTTGCACAGGCCGCCGTTCCACAAGCCTTGGTTAAACCAGCTCCTCTTTCCCAAACTTTTACTTTAATTAGTTTTTTATTTAAAACTTGAGCAAGAGTAACATTGCATTTTTTTGGAAAATAAATATGATTTTCTAATTCAGGGCCAATTTTTTTTAAATTAAAATTTTCACAATTTTCAACAAAAAAAATTAAGTGTGGGTTTCCCACACTTAATGCATAACCTCCAGTTAATTCTTTTTTATTGTTATCGAGGATTTTTATTTTTAAATTTTTATTATCTAATTCTTTGCTCAAAGGTATTTCTTTCCAGCCAAATTTTGCTGCACCAATGTTTGTTGTTACCACATAATCATTTAATATTTTAGACTTAAGCAAACCAGCTTCAGTTTTAAGAGATATATCATTTTTTTTTTCTTCTTTACTTAAAAAATATGCGACACATCTCGTTCCGTTTCCACAAGCATCTGATTTTCCTCCGTCCGGGTTAAAAAATTCTAATTCAGCATCAAATTTATCACTTGGATTAATATAAATAAGTTGATCACATCCAATGAAATTTCTATCAGTTATTTTGATAATATCTGCTTTGCTTAGATTTAGAGTTTTTTTTCTTTTATCAATTATGACAAAATCATTTCCTAGGCCATCCATTTTAAAAGCTTTAAATTCCATTATATTTAGATATTTAACTTATTTATTGACTTTTTGAACCTCTAATATAGTTTAGCGAAAATTCCCGCAAAACAATACTTTGCGGTGTCTTTGGAAACAAAGAGATCGACACTAGTCAGCGATGGTTCGCCCACTAGTGCGTTTGTTGTTGGAATTTATAAAAATGTTTGAAAATTTAACAAATAAATTTGAAGAAATTTTTTCTTCTTTAAAAAAAGCTCCTTCCCTTGATCAAAAACAAGTAGATGAAGGTTTAAGAGATATCAGGAAAGCTCTTCTCGAAGCAGATGTGGCATTACCTGTAGTTAAAAAATTAATTGAAAATATTAAACCAAAAGCGTTAGGTCAGGAAATCATTAGATCAACTACTCCTGGTCAAATGATTGTTAAAATAGTTTATGATGAATTAGTAAAAATATTAGGAGACGAAAAGTCAGAACTCAACTTAAATGCAGTTCCCCCAGTTCCTATAATGCTTGTTGGTCTTCAGGGGTCAGGAAAAACAACTACAGCAGCTAAGTTGGCAAAATATATTGAAAAAAATAATAAAAAGAAAGTTTTGTTGGTTAGTTTAGATGTTTATAGACCTGCTGCACAAGACCAGCTAAAAACTCTTGGAGAACAATCTTCTCTTCAAACTTTACCTATAGTTAAAGATCAAATGCCAAATGATATTGCCCAAAGAGCTTTAAATGCAGCAAAATTAAGTGGAGCAGAAGTTATTATTTTTGATACCGCAGGAAGAAACCAAATAGATCTTAATATGATGAATGAATTAAAGCAACTTCAGTCAACAATAAATTCAAAAGAAATAATGTTGGTTGCAGATTCATTAACAGGTCAAATAGCAGTTGATGTAGCTTCAGAATTTAAAAAAGTACTTGATATAACAGGAATAATTTTAACTAGAGCTGATGGAGATGGTAGAGGCGGAGCAGCTGTTAGTATGAAATATAGTACTCAAGTTCCAATAAAATTTTTAGGAGTTGGTGAAAAAGTAGAAAATTTTGAAATTTTTTATCCAGATCGAATTGCTAAAAGAATTTTAGGTATGGGAGATATTATTTCTTTAGTTGAAAAAGCTTCTGAAGATCTTGATAAAGAAAATATAAAAAAAACAGAAGAAAATTTAAAAGAAGGCAAATTTTCTATGAATGATTATTTAAGCCAGCTAAAACAAATGAAAAAAATGGGCGGTCTTGAAGGCGTGCTATCATTTTTACCAGGAGTATCAAAATTAAAATCTCAAATGGATAATGCCGGAGTTGATGATAAAATTGTTTCTCAAAATGAAGCAATAATTTTATCAATGACCAAGAAAGAAAGACTTAATCCAAAAATTATTAATGGATCTAGGAGAAAAAGAATTGCTAATGGCTCAGGCACGGATGTTGCCACTATCAATAAATTGTTAAAACAATTTAAATTAATGTCAGATATGATGAAGAAAATGTCTAAAGGTAACTTTAAAGGAATGAACGACAAAGGGATACCACCAGAATTTTTTAATCAATTTAAATAATATATAAAAGGAGAAAAAATGTTAAAAATAAGATTATCAATGGGAGGAGCAAAAAAAAGACCAATATATAAGATTGTTGTTGCAGATAGTAGATTTCCAAGAGATGGAAGATTTATTGAAAAATTAGGTTTTTTTAATCCAATAGTTCCAAAAAATAAAAAAGATAGAATGAGTTTGGAAATTGAGAGAATTAAACATTGGTTAAACAAAGGGGCGAAACCTACGGTAAGAGTTTCTAGAATATTAGGAGAGGCAGAAATTATGCCTATGCCAAAACCAGGAAACAATCCTAAAAAAGCGATTCCAAAAAAAGATAGAAAAAAAGAAGGAGGAACAGAAGAAGCTCCTAAGCAAGAAGCTAAAAAAGAAGAACCAAAGAAAGAAGCTCCTAAGCAAGAAGCTAAAAAAGAAGAACCAAAGAAAGAAGCTCCTAAGCAAGAAGCTAAA
>Ga0066836_10002281_pt1 | contig 10241 bp, 12 predicted proteins | sample ETNtaG_18_FD_71568 | JGI IMG/M metagenome (GOLD analysis project Ga0066836, IMG submission 71568) | Marine microbial and viral communities from oxygen minimum zone, Eastern Pacific Ocean - ETNP201302SV91 | ecosystem: Environmental > Aquatic > Marine > Oceanic | place: Pacific Ocean: Eastern...
TGTCTGTGGCTGATTTAGCGTTCACATCAGAGGATCCGAGAGAGTATGATGCGTTGGCAAAGAAACATGGTTCTAGGCTAATCTATGATGTCGGAATAGCACCTGGTTTATCCAACGCCTTGCTGATGGGTGCACAGTGTGAAATGGGGTCACTTTCCTCCGCGAAGATATGGGTCGGAGGGAACCCGCAGGAACCCGACGAAGAGTGGTCCTACATGGCGCCTTTCTCCCCCTCAGATGTGATTGAAGAATACACGCGCCCAGCAAGGGTTCGCCGCAACGGGCAGAATGTCATCGAAGCAGCGTTATCTGAACGTCATCCCGTGACTGTACCCGGTTATGGCCAAATGGAAGCTTTCCTAACCGACGGGATTCGCTCATTGTTAGATACCATTGATAGTGAGGAGTTGCTCGAATACACCGTCAGATGGCCGGGCCATATTGATCGATATTTGTCAGGTAATGACTCTGAAGAAGAATTGATTGAAGCCTGGAAATTTGACTCTGAGCGACCAGAATTTACTTGGTTGGCGATTGAAGTCAGCAATGGGAATGTTCAGCAACGATGGGACATCATCGATGAAGGGAAGGACGGATGGTCGTCAATGGCCCGCACCACAGGATTGGTGACTGTTGAAGTCACTGAAATGTTGGCTGAAGGAATCATCACCGAGTGTGGTGTAATGCCCCCTGAGATAATCGGGCGAGATTCAAAGTTACTACATCGCCTAATTGGTACGATGAAACAAGAAGGTGTTCTCATTCACTCTTCTTCAGATATGTGAGGAAGCATTTCTTGATCATGCCGGAGTGTATAACGGATTGCCACAGGCGCCGCCAGGATGGTGATTACTGCAATCAACGGCAGAATCCAAGATGGTTCTACATCCGCCTGAGGCTCGATTAACCAGGTAAATCGAATCGGTGAATCTTGGAAAGGAGAACTCCATTCAAACAAATCCGTTGTATGGTGGCCAACTGCCATAAATGGCGGGAAATCATTGAATTGACCATCTTCAACCAGTATATCAGTTGCTTCACCATCCCATGTAATCTGAATTAGAACCCCTTCAGCTAAAGTCAGGGTGACATTTGAATCATCCAAGATTCGGTACCCTTCCTTCAAGTGGTTGTCATCAAGGGTCAATTCTTCCAGCACCCCGTCATCTATTCTTGTAACACTGGTGATTTGTCCACCTTCGATTGACAAGTGGGTATTCCCTGGAACATTCCAACCGCCATTTCTCATCGCGGAACCCTTCAGGGTAATCGAATGGTTTGTTCTCTCAATTTCAGTTGCGGAATGGGTGGAAGAATACCATTCACCCCATGTTGTGAACCAGTAATCTTGAACTTCAATCCAAGCAAGTACATCTCGATCCCTACGGACATTGAGGTCCTCAATTTGTGCCTCCCAGTACAAACTCGCGTACCCATTTGACTCGATACCTTGCTCTATTGATGTGGTTGAGGCCACATTTTGCTCAAGACTTCCCCCACTTCTTTGAATGGCCCAATTCAGGTTTTGCCCGGTTACGGCGACCGGTTGATCACCAATAATTCTGAACCCTGCCCCCATCAATTCAGATTGTATTCGAGTGTTGACCTCAGACATTGATAACCCATAGGAGAGTGGCTCAAGACCCCATTTCGAGGCATTAATCTGTGATGTAAGGTATTCCTTACATTCCACAATTACATTTTGATCATGGGTAATATCTTTCCCAGGCATTCCATGGCATCCGAATTCATCTCCAAGAGAAAGTCGTTCGCCACCAACCACTTCTTGACTCAGCCAACCGTCTGCTCTCCACGCAACTGCGCCCGGCAAAGCCAAGGGCAGAAGTAGTACACTTAGCATGAATATGGTGGCTCGCACGGAATCACCCCGTGAGTGACCAATTATTGACCTTAACCACGAATCAATAGGCAATATCAAGTGTAGATTTGTTTGACAAGTATACATGGGTACAGTCAGAGATGAAACTCTGGACGGACTCCGAACCGTGTGTAAAATCCAAGGCGCAGATGTTCCGTTGCCAAAATCACCCCTCTACAGTGTATTATTATCCATTCTTCCGATCTTCATTCGATTTATATTCAGAATTCGCTATAGGGGGTTACACCGTATTCCTCGGAATGGTGCGGTGATTCTTGCTGCCAATCACACATCACATATCGACCCATTTTCGATTATTTGTGGAGTTCGCCGAAGAACACATTATCTTGCAAAAGCGGGCCACTTTGATAAATTCATAACTTCAGTTGTGATGAATACGACGGGGCAAATTCGAACCCACAGGGAATCTGGAGCTGTAGATGCACTGAGTAGTGCCTCAGATGTGCTTGAAGCCGGCCTCTCCCTCGGTATTTTCCCTGAAAGTACGCGCTCTCGCCGAGAGGAACCCCCCTTCTTGGGCAAGGGGAAAACGGGCTTTGCCCGGTTGGCGGCTAGTCATCCAGATGTTCCAGTATTTCCTACAGCAATCATCGGGGCTCGGAATGTGATGGCACCCGGGGATAAAATCATCCGATTCTGGAAACCTGTGGAGGTCACCTTCGGCGAAGGAGTGACGTGGAATCAATGGATTGTCCATCCAAATGGTGGCGCTCAAGACGAAGAGAGTATTCGCAGTATCATTGCGGCAGGCGAAGAACAGCAACGTGCCACGATGAAGGAACTATATCGCCGGTTTACAGATCAAGTAATCGGGACCATGGCCGCACTCGGTGCGCCCTAGAAGGGCACGGGTATCCTTCAAGAACTGTCGCGACTAGGCCCGCTCGTTCCATGCAGACCTACCTCGACCTCCTACGCCGCATCCTTGACGAGGGTGTCCAACGCGGTGACAGAACGGGGACTGGGACACTCTCGGTTTTTGGTCATCAAATGCGCTTCGATCTTTCACAAGGATTTCCAGCAGTGACTACCAAAAAATTGCATTGGCCGAGTATCATTCACGAATTACTCTGGTTCTTGTCTGGCGACACAAATGTTCGATATCTGCAAGAAAATAAGGTCCGTATTTGGAACGAATGGGCAGACGAAAATGGTGACCTTGGTCCAGTTTATGGGAAACAGTGGAGAAAGTGGGAAGCAAAAGATGGTCAAATTATCGACCAAATCACTCAGGCCATTGATTTGATCAATAACAACCCCTCGAGCCGCCGAATTCTAGTCAGTGCTTGGAATGTAGGTGAACTGGAGGACATGGCACTAATGCCCTGTCATGCGTTTTTCCAATTCTATGTGGCCGATGGGAAATTATCATGCCAACTCTACCAACGCAGCGCCGATGTGTTCCTCGGAGTCCCATTCAACATCGCTTCCTATGCCCTGTTAACGCATATGATGGCTCAAGTTTGCAATTTGGGCGTAGGTGACTTCATCCACACGATTGGAGATGCTCACCTTTACCTAAATCACCTAGAGCAAGCCAAAGAGCAAGTTTCGCGTGAACCATTGCAATTACCGACATTGAATCTCGACCCTAGCATCACCGATATTGATGCATTCTCCGGTGAACATATTGTGATTGAAGGATATGAACACCACCCGCACATTTCAGCCCCCATTAGTATCTAGGTGATTAAAATGAAAATGGCGATGATTGTTGCAATGGATGAAGATGGATGCATTGGCAACAAAGGGGCCCTCCCATGGCGATTGAAATCAGATATTGCTCGATTCAAAACGTTGACCGAGTCGGATGGTTTCAATGCAGTCATCATGGGTCGGAAGACATGGGATTCTCTACCAGATGCGTTTCGCCCATTGCCCGAACGTGTGAACATCGTAATGTCTCGTGATTCCGAATGGTCCGCCAAAGATGCTGACACAGCATTGTATGATGGTCGCGCAATTGAGATTGCTTATGCTGAAGCGTGTGACGAATGCTGGGTGATTGGTGGGGCCCAAATTTATTCGATGTTCCTAGAAAGAGTAGAAGAAATTCATGTGACGACAGTACACACTTCAGGTTCAGGCGATGTTGAATTCCCAGAATGGGATCGAAGTACGTGGGCCGAAGAAGTCGTTGAAAAATTATGTGCCGATGAGGACAATGCCTTCGCAACCACCTACTCGATTTGGAAAAAATTGTGACTCAGTTTTGTTTACGGCAAATCATTGACAATGTGCCTGCCCAATCATTGTGCGGTGCTGCCCTGAACATTTGCAACACTTCGAATCCGGCATTTTCAACCATTAAATGCCACTCTCTCTCACTATGCATGGCCATACGGGTACCCACTTTTTTGGACCAATTGTGACACGCATCATTCTCAAGATAATGATCAATTCCAAACGCGAATATTCCGCCGTTTTTCAGCCACTTTGAGCAAACCAATTTGAGGAATCCTGGAATGTCATCTAGATAGTACAGGACCTCCATCGAGTGGACGAAATCGACCGGTTCTTCAGGCACCCATGTTTGCAAATCTGCATGGAGGTATGTCCCTTTTGGGTCGATTTCAATTGCACGTAAAATCATCGAAGCGGCACCATCAACTCCAACTGCTGATTTACACATCTCTTGGGCGGACAAAATACGGACTACCCAGCCGTTACCACAACCTGCATCAATGGCGCTAAATTGCGAATCACCTTTTGCAATTTCTTCAAACGCGGATGTCAGTATCTCAGTAACCGCTGGCGCATGTCCTTCCTCCATCCCCAGATCTTTGCCAATATCGGCCCATTCGGAAAAGACGTCCGTTGCTTTTCGCATATTCACGCGCAAACAAAAGTACTGTATCGGCTTTACTCTCAATCCTCAGTCACAGGGCCTGCTCGGGATTGTGCCGCCCCTGCTTCCATCAGCCCGGCGGCTGGCCCTACGGGCAAGTCATCAATTTCAGATTCTGTCAAGGGGCGGCTTTCGACATTGTCTGTAAGAATCATAGAATGGCCATGAGGGTCTAGGAAAACAAGAGTCGCTACACGTTGCCCTTCCCGAATCTCCACCATAGCTTCAGTCAATTTTGCAATTTCTGAAACTGCTACCTCATTGTTCTCGACGACAGCTTGTCGACCCACCATGTCAATAATATCTTGAAATCGGTTCAGTACGCCTTCGATATTGGACACATATCCCGTAGAATGTGAACCGGGGCGTACTTCTAGATCCAGTTCTATCATACGAACTGTACATGCTGAACCGCGAATAATTCGAATTTGTAAATCATCAACGGATTCAATTCGATAGGTTTGGCAAGAACCTTCTCTGGCTTCTGCAGGGATGAAATCGGTTTGGCGCCACCCACAACCAGGGCATGTCAGTGTCACTTGAGTATGTTCTCCAAAATATGCAATTTCTTCGGTATGTGCAAGCATAGTGAGGCCTTGATTGAACCCACATATGATGCAGGAAACATCGATTACGCTCTCCATGAATATATGTCTCCCTACATGGCTTTCAATCTATGCGTCCGGTGCGAACACTTCGTTTTCTACACCCTTCACTGCTGCAAATCCAGCGGGGAGTAAAATCAATCGGCCGTCACCTACCTGAACAAGCGCACCCCCCAAGTCTCCCTCGATAAGTTCCTGTAATCGTGAGACACAATTGGCGAACTCAACATCTCTATGGATGAGACGTTTTAACTCAACAATGGCGATATCTCCGGCTGCCACCCAATCAAACAGGGCTTCAATTCCGGATGAATCCTGCAATACTGCTCGGTGGATGATTGCTTCACCGCGTACATGAGGGATGGGTGCATCAGGATAGAGGTCACCTAAATCGTGGTAGGATTGAGCCGGTAGAACCGGCTCTGATTGTGCCTCTGAAATGGATGGCATCTCCATCCACTTGGGTTCATCTTCACCTTCCATGGAGGGGGTCTGAACGGTGACAATCCTTCAATCCTCGGACACATTTGACTTCATAGGTTCAAGAACCGTCGCGACCCCAGTGGGTCCGAGGTGCGACAGAGGGGGCGGCAAACGAGGGATTCAAAAGGGCCCCTCTTCTGGCGACATCATCCCTGAAGCGCACCTGCGTGGATTCTTGGAGGATATTGATATGGATGCGGATATGACAGCAGTAAAAACTGGCACGAGTACGATAGGGATTTGTTTTGATGGCGGCGTTGTCGTCGGTGCAGATCACCGGGCGACAATGGGCCACTTTGTTGCAAACAAGAGCGTACAGAAGTTGTTCAAGATTGCAGACAACCTTGCCCTCACCACAGCAGGCCTTGTTGGGCACGCACAATCACTGTCTCGAACTCTTGCGGCTGAAATGAGTTTGTTTGAACTCACACGTGGCCAGCAAATGTCTGTCAAAGGCGCGGCTACAATGACTGCAAACATTCTCGTTGGCCGCCCCCACTGGGTACAGTTGCTCATTGCTGGTTACGACAGTACTGGTGGCAGCGTCTATTCAATCGATTCAGCTGGTGGTTCAATTCCAGATGAATACTGTGCGACTGGTTCCGGTTCACCTTACATGTATGGTGTTTTAGAAGATCAATTCAAACCAGGTATGACTGAGAAAGAGGCCCTCAAGGTCGCAGCAAAGTCACTGCTTGCCAGTGCTCAACGTGATGCGGCAAGTGGTAACGGCATGGATCTCGCAGTAATCACAGAGAAAGGATATCGTCCACTTGATGATGTCGAACTGGAAGCACTCCTCAAGCAGTGCTAATTCAATTCCCGGCGCACGCGCCGTCCTCGCACCCATCCGGTGGATGGGATTGTGATGCAGTGTGTACCGGGCCGAAAGGAGGTTGAGTCATGCGACTTACATTCCAACAAGTGAAAAAAAAGATTGAGAGTATGGTGCCTTCGGGTATTGACTATGAAGTGGACCTAGAAGCGGCAAGCATCGCCATAATCACATCTGAGCCCGAGTCGTTTTCTGGCACAGATAGTTTGGCGAGTAAAATTGCAAAAACCATCAAACGCCGTATCGAAATCAGACCATCGGAAGCAGTCATGATGGATTCTAGGGAAGCAGAAGCCAAGATCATCGAAATGCTTCCTGAAGAAGCAGGCCTGAAACGCGTATATTTTGACGCCGCAATCTGTGAATGCACAATTGTTTGCAATGACCCCGGCGTGGCAGTTGGACCAAAAGGTGCAACCATTCGTGGCATTCGGGATGAAATAGGTTGGATTATTCGAACTGAGAGATACGCGGCTGTGGAAAGTAGAACAATGCACAACATTCGAAAATATCGTCAAGAAAACGCAGAGGAGCGCAAAGCATTGCTGCGGAAATTCGGAACCCGGATTTATCGTCCACAGCGCCCAGGTGAAGCTTGGTGCCGATTGACAGCATTAGGGTCCTATCGTGAAGTTGGTCGGGCCATGCATTTAATCACCACAAATGAATCAAAAATTGTGGTAGATGTAGGGGCTAAACCAACCAATAATCTCAGTGAAATCGCCCCATACTTCAATGCGCCAGAATTAATGCCATTTGAAAACCTCGATGCCATTGTCATCACACATGCACACATCGACCATATTGGCCAGTTACCTGTGATGTACAAATATGGGTATAGGGGTCCGATTTACTGCACACCGCCAACTCGTGATTTGATGGTGTTATTGCAAAGTGATTACATCAAAGTCGCTGCGGCTGAAGGCAATCCCCCACCATATGGATTGGGGGATGTTCAGGAAATGATCAAACACATTGTCGACGTTGAATGGGGGAAAACAATCGATATCGCTCCTGACATCAAACTAACGATGTATAATGCTGGGCATATTTTGGGATCTTCCTCATTGCACATGCACATTGGTGAGGGGAAGCATAACATTGTATTCAGCGGGGACATCAAATATGAAAAATCGTGGCTTTACGATGCGGCTGCGGTCCGATTCCCAAGGGTCGAGACACTCATTATGGAATCAACTTATGGTGGAGCCAAGGATTTTCAACCAACACGACAAGAAGCAACTCAAGAATTGCAGGATCTCATCCAAAGGGCCTTGGGAAGACGTGGCAAAATATTCTGCCCTGTTTTCGCAGTAGGGCGTTCACAGGAAGTAATGATTGCAATTGATCAATTGTTCAAATCTGGGAAATGTGAGCCCGTCACCGTTTGGCTGGATGGGATGATTACAGAAGCAACAGCCATTCATGCAAGTCACCCTGAGGCTTTGAATCGCGATCTTCGAAAGCAGGTACTCAAGGGTGGGGAGGACAACCCATTCAATTCGACATGGTTCCGTAAGGTAAGTGGTCATGAACAACGAGAGAGCATCTTACTCGATCCGAGCCCATGCATTGTGCTGGCGACTTCGGGCATGATGACCGGCGGTCCAATCGTTGAATATTTCAAAAACTGGGCTCCTGAACCGAACAACACACTCTGCTTTGTCGGCTATCAAGCTGATGGGACGTTGGGTCGTCGTTTACAGAAAGGATTTGCAGAAGTGCCGATCAATGATCGAGGCCAAACGCACATGGTCAGCATTGGTTGTGATGTGATTACCATCGATGGTTTTAGTGGCCACAGTGACCGCCGGCAATTGATGGATTATGTCAAGGCCATGAATCCCAAACCCCGCACCATCATTTGTCACCATGGTGACCCACATACATGTGCTGAATTCCGCAAAGATTTGGCAAGTACCTACCGTGTTCGAACGTATGCTCCGAAGAATTTGGAAACAATCCGATTGATTTAGACAACAGGGATGTCGAATCCATCTTCTGAAGGATCAGGCAATGCCTGCACTGCAGTTTGTTGCCCACTCACCTCGTGGATTACATTGCTTCCAGGGTGTTGCGAATTGTCATCAGGTTGGAAGAACACCATCACTGCAGCTGCTGCAAATACACCGGATAAGGCTAACAAAGCCCAAGCATTTGCACTCACGTTCTGTTCATTAGAAATCAACAGTATTGAAGCCAATGCAAGCATTGCAAAAGTAACGCCGAGTACCTTTGCGCGGGGGTTGGCCATGCAACCCGGTCTACCCTGCCTTTGATGAACTGAACGCTCCTCGGCGCAACATGGATTTCAACATCGGGACATCTTCTGGCCCGCGTAATCAGCCCAAACCCGCCCCTCGCCGTGGAGGTGGATTGGCAGGTTGGTTGATGACAGCAGTGGCGCCTTTCGGTGAAAATGGGGAACACGCAATGGATCAAGCATTGGTTGAACTTGGATTGGGTGATGCACGCTTGATTCGAGGCGAAGGGGCAATGTTGCCAATGGGTTTTGAGCCAGGTACACCACAGGATTTGCCAATGGGGACACTTGTTGAATGTCATTTATCCAAAGCTACAGTGTATGGCGCAGGCACTCCTACAATCGCTTCAGCAGGTGTTGCATGGGCGCTATGCACCACGCCTGAAGGTGATGAATGTGCGATTGTATCGACAATGTCGCACCAAGGGGCAATGGAAGAATGTGAAAGTAAACTGCGACGGAATTTGCGTCGAAAATTGGGCAGCCGTGATTTGGAAATTCGCAAGGATGATAGTGGTAAAGCAATGTTTGAATGTGCAGTTGATGAAATCGAAGCACAAGAGGGGTTCCACGGTGTTGTGCTTGCAGCATTGATTCTCCCCAACAGTCTCAACATCGGTAATTCAAGTGGACCCACCCGTTCTCGAAATCTCGGTGTTTCCAGTATCGGTGGAAGTCTGGGTGGCCCAAGTGGATTGAGTGGAAGCGGCAAAAGTGATTTTGGATTTTGAGCGCAGTCTTCAACAACCGCCACTTTCTCACAAATTTCATGGAACCTTCCTGGCTCGTGCTGTTGTGTCAATCCTGTGAACGAGCATTCGGCAAACCACGTAGTGCCAAAAATTTGCTGTGCCCGCATTGCAATCACAATGATGCCAAAGTTTTGTCACGCCACTTTTCAGCCAATGCGGCTAGTGATGCAGTATCTGTGGCCAATGTCCCACCTGAGATTCAGAAACAATTGTCCTCGTGGCTAAATGATCAGCCACAGACTCCACCAATGTCTGCTTCCGATTCTGTAGACGGGTACAGTGTCCTCTCTAAAGCAGCAGATGAAAATGGCATAGTGACCATTGATTCTCTGGAAAAAGTCCTGAAGGAATCAAATTTGAAAATTAGTGCAGAATCCTTTGCTGAACAAGCGTGTGCCGAAGGTGAGTTACTTCAAGATGGGCCAAATCAGTGGCAACGTGCATGAGAATGTTCATGTTTGTTGAGTGACGCGGCAACATTACTGGACCCGTGGGTTAGCTTGGCTATGCTCGATGCTTTGGGAGCATCAGACCTCAGTTCGAATCTGAGCGGGT
>Ga0066836_10002283_pt1 | contig 10240 bp, 10 predicted proteins | sample ETNtaG_18_FD_71568 | JGI IMG/M metagenome (GOLD analysis project Ga0066836, IMG submission 71568) | Marine microbial and viral communities from oxygen minimum zone, Eastern Pacific Ocean - ETNP201302SV91 | ecosystem: Environmental > Aquatic > Marine > Oceanic | place: Pacific Ocean: Eastern...
AGCCAAGGCAGGCGTTGATGACTATATGGCACAGGCTCGCCCAGAGGACAAGCTGAAACGTATTCGCGATGAGCAAGAAGCGGGTAATTTGGTGGCTATGGTTGGTGATGGTACCAATGACGCACCAGCCCTCGCACAAGCGGATGTGGGTCTTGCGATGAACTCCGGTACCCAAGCGGCAAAAGAGGCCGGTAACATGGTAGATCTGGATTCGAACCCGACGAAATTGCTCGAGGTTGTTGAGATCGGCAAGCAGCAGTTAATTACACGTGGCGCACTAACTACCTTTTCCTTGGCGAATGACGTTTCCAAATATTTTGCAATTCTTCCTGCCCTGTTTGTAGCAGGCATCCCTGGCTTGTCGGCGCTTAACGTGATGCAACTGGGTAGTCCTCAAAGTGCGGTGCTAAGCGCCCTGATATTCAACGCCTTAGTAATTCCCGCGCTGATACCTTTGGCGTTAAAAGGCGTTCAGTTCAAAGTGGGTTCTGCGAATCAGATGTTGAGACGCAACATGGCAATTTATGGTTTTGGTGGTGTGCTATTGCCCTTTGTAGCAATCAAGATCATTGATTTGCTGGTTACTCAATTCGTTCATGTGTGAGGAACAGGTTATGAATAACAACATTTCAATTTTTTCGGTGTCGCTCACTTCCTTACGCCTGGCTGTGCTGGTATTCCTGGTGTTTGGTTTATTGTACAGTTTGCTGGGTGTGGGTATTGGTCAAGTGTTGGCGCCCGGCAAGGCCAACGGAAGTTTGATTGTGCAAAATAAACAGGCTCAAGGGTCTGAGCTGGTGGGGCAAACTTTCACAGATCCAAAGTATTTTACCGGACGCCCTTCTGCGGCCAAGAATGATCCCATGGCAGTTGCGGGCAGTAATATGGCGCGAAGTAATCCTGAGTTGCAGTCGCTCATCGCATTACGTGAGGCTGAATTGAGAGAACGCCTGGGTCTGATGGCAGATCAGCCTGTTCCGTCTGATCTGTTGACAGCATCCGGCAGCGGGATTGACCCCCACATCAGTCCGCAGTCCGCTTTGATTCAGGTGAAGTCTGTGGCAGGTGCTAGAGGGGTTTCTGAAGACGTGGTGCAGCAACTTGTTGAACAACACACTGAACAGCCCCAGTTTGGTATTTTGGGACAGGCCCGTGTCAATGTGCTCCAGTTGAACAGAGCGCTCGATTCGATGAACCCCTCCTGATAAAAGGCATTGATTCGTGAACCGTGCAGATGCATTGATGCAGGAAATCAAGAAGGGTGAGGGTGGGCGCTTGACCGTCTACCTGGGTGCAGCACCCGGTGTTGGTAAAACCTACGCCATGCTTGCACGGGCCCGTGAACTGTTTGCGCGTGGTGAATCGATTGTTCTCGGGGTTATAGAGTCGCATGGGCGTGCAGAAACCCTGGCGATGTGTGAAGGCTTGCCTGCCGTCAGCCCTGTCTGGATTGAGCACAAAGGGCATCGCCTGGCCGAGTTTAATCTGCAAGAGGCGTTGAATCTTAAACCGAACACCGTGCTGGTGGATGAGTTGGCCCACACCAATGCACCGGGGTCTTTGCACCAATACCGTTGGCAAGATGTTGAGGATTTGCTGAAAGCCGGCATTAATGTGCACACCACGCTGAACGTACAGCATGTGGAAAGCCTGAACGATCTGGTTTTGCAGTTGACCGGCATCCGTGTCAGGGAAACCATACCCGACAGCATATTCAGATATCTCAAAGACATTCGATTGATCGACCTTCCTCCTGCCGAGTTGATCGAGCGGATGATTCAGGGAAAGGTGTATGCCAAAGACCTGGCGGATCAGGCACTTGGGGCATTTTTTACGCCATCCAATTTGTCTGCTCTGCGAGAACTGGCCATGGAGCTGGTTTCCCGCTACGTCGATCAGGACGCATTGGAGAAGCGTGCAGCGCACGGTCAAGATACCGGGCCCTTGCGAAAGCATGTGCTGATTGCGATCAACGACCTTGAGAATGCGGAGTATTTGATTCGCGCGGGCAGTCGTTTGGCCGAACGACGTGGCGCCACGTGGTCGAGCGTGGCCGTTGTTGGCAGGTCTGATCAATTCAATGTGGAGCGTCGTGCTGAGCTTGATGCCGTGGCAAGTTTGGTGAGAAAGCTTGGAGGTGAGTTTGAACTGGCGTATCACAGCGATGTGGTCGCTGGCATACTGCAAGTTGCCGAATCACGAAACGCCCTGGCCATCCTATTGGGCAGGGGACGTGAAAGTCGACTTGCAAGGGCCTTGAATCAGACTGTGAGTCAGCAGTTGATTACGCGTGCCCACCGCTACGAAGTCACGATTGTGGGCAAAGCAGGGCTTGAAAAAACCAAATCACCCAAGGGCTCATTGAGTTTCACCTATGCGCCGAAAGATTTGTTGATTACCGGTGCCGTCAGTTTCTCAGCGGTGGTGGCTGCCTGGCTTGCAGAACATTTCCTGGGTTTTACCGATTTGTCTGCGATCTTCCTGATTGCCGTGCTGTATGTTGCAGCCCGAACCAATCAGGTGTTTGCGATCGTGTCTGCCCTGATTTGTTTCATGGCATATAACTTCTTTTTTATTGATCCGCGCTTCACCTTTGAGATCTCGGCTGAACAAGGCGTGATTACTGTGTTCATGTTTTTGATCACAGGTTTGATTGCCGGCGGCTTGGCTTCTCGATTAAGGCAGCAGGTCGATGCCCTGCAGGCTGCAAACCAGTTTGGTCTTGCCCAGCAGCAACTGACCCAGCAGCTCTCCTCTGCAGCCGATCTTCAACAGGTGATACAGGCTGGCACCAAGGCGTTGTCCAGTTTAAGTGGTGCGGAATCGTGGATACGCATAGGTAACCTGGCCGAAAGTCCAAGACCTTCAACCTTGGCTGGTGAGCGAGATCTGTTTGCGGCTAAACACTGCGAGGAGACCGGAGAAGAGTGCGGGCGCTTCACGAATACCCTTAGCGGTTCGTCCTGGTGGTTTTTGCCATTGCCGGTGGATGGCAAGAAGATTCAAGGTGTCGTAGGTTTCAATGCGCCGGCTTCATGGAAAAGACCTCCCGAGGCCACCAGACGACTTTTGTTGCGCATGCTGAGTGATATTCGTGAAGCCGCCTTGCGAACTTGCCTGGTCAATGAGCTTGAAACAGCTCGTGTTACCTCCGAAACTGAAAAATTGAGATCAGCACTGCTGTCATCAGTGTCACATGATCTGCGTTCTCCGCTGTCAGTCATGATTGGCGCGGCAGATAGCTTACATTCACTGGGCAGTGAGCTTAGTCCGTCCGACCAAAGAGAACTGGTTGATACGATTCGTACTGAAGGTCACCGTCTGGATCGCTACATTCAGAACTTGCTCGACATGACCCGCTTGGGGCATCAGGGCCTTTCCTTGAAACGGGAATGGGTGTTGATCGAGGATATTCTGGGCTCTGCCAGTCAGCGCTTAAAACGATACAACGTTTCAGTCAAATTCAAATTTGATATTCAAAAGGATTTGCCGGTACTTCATGTCCACCCCGCTTTGATCGAACAGGCACTTTTCAACGTGATGGAGAATGCTGCAAAATTTTCACCGTCCGATTGTCCTGTTGTGGTAAAGGTTTTTCAGCGCGATGCAGGCCACATGGCGATTGAAGTTTGCGATTCGGGCCCTGGAATCCCGGAGGATGAACGCCGGCGAATATTTGATATGTTTTACACCATGGAACGGGGCGACCGAGGTCGAATGGGGACGGGGCTTGGGCTAACAATTGTTCAAGGTATCATTGGCTCGCATATGGGAACGGTAGAGGCTGTCTCAGGACCCGACGGAAACGGTACAACGGTAAGAATCGTACTGCCAATTGGAGAGCCCTCTTCTGCTAGAAATATTGCTGATTCCAACTGAATTCAACACGTATGACCAAAGCCAAAATATTGATTATCGACGATGAGCCTCAAATACGGCGATTTTTGGGTATCAGCCTCAGGGCGTCTGATTATGATGTACTTGAAGCGGAGAATGGGGCAAATGGCTTGGGATACTTAGCATCCTCCGGCATCGATTTGGTGATTTTGGATCTTGGCCTGCCCGACATGGATGGACACGAGGTGCTGCTTAAAATCAGGGAATTCTCGCCAGTACCCGTGATTGTCTTAACGGTGAGGTCAGACGAGTTTGAGAAAGTAAAACTGTTGGATGCTGGTGCCAATGACTACCTGACCAAGCCTTTCGGTCTGCAGGAGCTACTGGCCAGGCTTCGCGTTTTGTTGAGACAACGACCTGAGTCTACAGACGCGGCCAATGCCGTTTATGACGATGGCTACCTTCGAGTAGACTTGTCAGCCAGGGTTATTTTGGTGGAAAGCCGAGAAGTACAGCTAACCCGAAAGGAATTCAGGTTATTCGAATTATTAATTCGCAACGCTGGTAAAACCCTGACCCAGCCGCAGTTACTGAAGGAGGTTTGGGGGGCTACTCACACAGAAGACACCCATTACCTTCGGATTGCAGTTAGCAAAATCCGAATGAAGCTTGGTGATGATCCCGTGGATCCTCGGTATATTGTCACCGAAACAGGAGTGGGGTTGAGATTCCGGCCCACAAGTGGATAGGTCTATATCGAATGTCTCGTCACCACAAATTAATTCGCGCTGCAGCTACTTAATAACTTGAGGAAGACTGCGGATGCAAATCGGCCGAGGCCGACCTTTCCGCATAAGCTCGGCCGAAGCAGCTTTAGCAGATAAAGCCGCCGTTCTCTAGCGGTTTTCACTCCTCAGAATTTGGGCACGACGTTTGTGTGCCTGTTGCCAACTAATGCAACAATAGCTTTCAGAGATGGGTTTGGACGGCGTTTACTAAAGAAACCCTGCCCTTGCAAGGGCGGCCCAACTGATGACCAAGTATCACTGCCAATTCAAGGCCACCAGCGCCGCCCCTCAACAATTACGGCATGGGTTACAACTGAAGTAAAAGTCGAATTTACTTCTTGTTTCCAGCATCTTCGATAGATAGCTGTACCGCTTGCTTCACGCGTTGTTTATTAAATCCGATGAGTTCTACAAGGGGACGCAATAAGCCAGGGGCTCTCGCAATCAGGGCCAATTGACTGGGCGCGGTAATAAGTTTGCGACGTTTCGCAATACCGTCCACCAGCTTGTTCACCACATCCTCCAGCTCCACAAATTTCCAGATGCCTTGATAGCGATTAAAAACTAAATTTGAGCAATGGGAGTCCATCAATGCGTCCATCATGGGCGTTTTAAAGAAGGTGGGATGGATGGTACCGATATCTATACCCTGGTGTTTCAATTCCACACGGAGGCTGTTGCACATGGCCAAAACTCCTGCTTTGCTCGCTGCGTAGTGCGAATTTAGTGGGGCATTCACAAAAGCTGCCATAGAGGACACGGCCAACAAATACCCCTGTGTGGCTTTGACATGAGGCAGGGCGGCTTTGAAGGTTCTGAATACGCCGTTCAGGTTCACATCAATGGTTCGTTCGAAGGCGGACTCAGTCAGCGTTTCCAAGGGCGCTGTGTTGCCGATGCCTGCATTGGCGATCACAACATCAATGCGTCCAAAATGCCTTTCCACCGCGGCAAAGCCTTCTTCTAAACTTTCCAACGAGCACACATTGGTCTGCCAGGCAAAGGCCACATCGGGCTCACCCAGTGCGCGGGCTTGATCCTGAGCCGCTGCCAAGTCAAGGTCTAAAAGCGCAAGCCTTGCGCCCCTGGCACGAAGTGCAGTGGCAGCTGCACGCCCCAAGCCGCCCGTCGAGCCAGTAATTAAAACCACTTTGTTGTTCAGGTCATATGTCATTTTTAAGTCTCCGGTTTATGAAAGCATTGAATGTGCGGATTGGTTATTTAGTTCACCGGCACATGGCGTTGCAGAAAATTAATCTGATCGGCCACCACCCGTTCAAACGCCTCTCCCACATAGATCTCAAAGTGACCATCGGCATATCGGATCACTTCGCCTTTAGGGGCTTGGGCTGCATATTTCAGCGTGGGGCCCGATGGGGCCACGGTGTCTGTCTCACATACACAGAACAGCACTGGCGCTTGAATATGCTTGGCTTGCTTGCCGGGGTAGTAGCGGATGATGTCCAGGGCAAATCGGGCGGCCACGTAATTGGGTGCTTCTTGGCCTTTTTCCTGGAGGGCCATATAGCCCGTGTAGGCATCGTGGGCGTTCATCAAGGCGGTTTGGCCGGGCCGGGCGGCTAGCGGCACCATCACAGGGTTTGAACCCAAAAGCGCACCAATGCGGTCTTGAATGGCCAGAGCGGTCACTTTGATTGAGGTGAGTGGGCTCATGGTTAGGCTGGACGCCAAGCCATCCGTGAAGGGGCATTGGGAGATCACGGCTGCGACACCTTGGTCTTTGGCCGCTGCAGACAGCACATGACCGCCACCAAATGATGTGCCCCACAGCACGATTTTGGCACGGTCAATGTCACTGAGTGTGCGGGCATAATTGATCGCCGATTGCCAGTCATCAAGTTGTTTGTTGATGTTCAGCAGTTGACGGGGTTGTCCTTCGCTGTCACCAAAGTGGCGATAGTCAAACACCAAGCAGGCGTAACCTTGGGCCATAAAGCGTTCGGCAAAGGCGCCCAATCGCATGGTTCGAACACCGCCTAGGCCATGCGCCAAAATGATCAAGGGGAATGGGCCTTGTCCAATGGGTCGATAAAAATCGGCAGTACACAATTGCCCGCCCGAAGGAAATTGCACCACTGTGGGCGATAAAAAGGATTGTGTTACTTGGGTCATTTGGCGCTCCTCAACATAGGATGAATGGGTTGTTGATGGGTTTATTGTTGAGCAACCGCGGATTCTGCGCTTGACGATTCCAGTCAATCGATTTGACATTTTTCGCCACACACTTGAATAATCTGGGCATGATCCAACCCCTCCATCGCCGAGTTGTCCCAGCGACTTACGCCCAACTTCTATACGAATATGTGGAAGCGCAGGGCGTACCGCCCGAGCAGGTTTTACTGCGGCCATGGCCTATGCCCGACCCCTCCGGATTGGGTGGTGTGGATGTGGATGAATGGCAAGCACTTCTGGAACGGGCCGCCATCGCACTCAACGAGCCACTGATTAGCATCAAATTGGCCAAGCAGGTGTCGGTTCGCCATTTGGGTGTGTTGGGCGCAGTGCTATTGGCCTCTGAGAACCTGGGGGCAGCCCTTGCCCGGTTTGAACACTATCAACGTTTGATTTTTGACGTGCAGCCCATGATCACTATTGGGTCCTCAGTTCTGTGACATTGGATGGGCGCTGGACGATCGTATGACCGGGGCGCTGGTGGAGCAAGCAGGGTATGCCGTGCTGCTGGAGTTCTCCAGGAGCATGGCGCGAGGTGTGGTCAATCCGCTGGAAGTGCGATTTGCAACGCCCGAGCCTGCGCATGCTCAGGGCTTACGCAACTACTTTGCTTGCCCGGTGTTGTTTGACAGCGCCACCCCCGGCGTGAGGTTTGATCTCAAATTGCTGGAATTACCTGTCAAGGGCAAAGACCCGTTGATGGTAGAGGTACTGACTCAACACGCCAATCGGCTGCTGGATCAATTGCCCAAGCAAGAGGGCATTGTGCAGGCCGTTCGGCGGGAAATTGCCAAAGCCCTACAGGACGGAGAGCCAAAAGCAGAGTTAATTTGTGCGGCACTGAATTGCTCACACAGAACTCTGCTTCGCAAATTGGCCCATGCCGGCACCAACTTTAGAACGGAACTCAACCTGGTGCGCAAAGAGCTTGCTGTCTCTTACCTGCAAGACCCCCGGCTGCGGATTGTCGATGTGGCTTTGTTACTGGGCTACTCCGACCACAGCGCATTTACACGAGCTTACAAAGAATGGACGGGCGTGGCGCCAGTGGTGGACCGCGGGTAGACCCGCCCCGGCCGAATGGCAGCTCTCAACACTAACCTAGGTATTGTCAAACATACTGCGGCATTGCCGTATATTCTTGGATGTGAGAACCGCATCTCAGCAGGTATTTGACTCCTTGCTTGGTGTGTTTGCCCGCACTTTGCAGGATTGGGAACAGGGTCGCCGAAGCCCAACCGGCGCGGCGAATACCCTGCTCAAAGTCGCGGTTACTAACCCGGAAGTATTGCGAGAAATCGGTGCGTAAGACACGTGTTGCATCAGATCTCAGTTTGTTCTGAAATTTCCAGCGCATCATCAACTTCAATGCCCAAATATCGAACCGTGCTTTCCAATTTTGAGTGACCTAAAAGGAGTTGCACTGCGCGCAGGTTCTTCGTCTTCTTATAGATCAAAGTTGCCTTTGTTCGCCGCAGTGAATGGGTTCCGTAAACGGTCGGGTCAAGCCCGGCTTTATCAGCCCAGCCATGGACAATTCTGGCGTATTGCCTTGTAGACAGGTGCTCAGATGCTGATACGCGGCTGGTAAAAAGGAAGTCTGTACCTTTGAGTTGAGATACTTCCAGCCATTTGGCAACTGCAGCTCTTGTGCCTTCTGTAAGTTCAAATTGAACTGGTCTTTGAGTTTTACGCTGAATCACCATGGCCCTCGCCAAAATCTGATTGCCATGCGAAATGTCCCCTACTCGGAGACTGATCAAATCACAACCTCGCAATTTGCTGTCGATCGCTAAATTGAACAATGCAAGGTCTCTGGTGGCATTGGCGTTTTGTAGATGAATGCGAATAGTCCAGATGTGTTTTAACTTAAGCGGTGTTTTTTGCCCAATCAATCGACCTTTATTCCAAGGTTGCTGACTCGCTTTTGTCATGACTTTCTCCTACTTGGTTGAAGGAAAACTCATGGTGCACCGAGGATCGCAGAATTGAAATAAAGAGGGTCAGCAAAGTCCGTTGTTTGCTAACAGCGAACCCTATATAGGAGTCTTGAACGGTCCGCTTCGGCCATTAGCGGAAGCTTTGTTGCAGAGATTACTTGTCGTTATACACTGCCACCAAGTGGAATTTCTTCTTATGTGACAGATGAACATGTGTCAAAGATAGGTCGATACTCACGAAATGTCTGTGACAGAAAATTTGTCACAGAATTTGTCACAGGCTTGTCACAGCCGCGTACTGATGGGTGGAGTCTAAAAGGCAAATTTCCAAAGAAATGACCTGTGAGGAAATTTAGAAGAACTATCCGAATATTCTGCGTGCATGCACGCAAAAATGTTGTCAATATTGCCTAAACTGTGTAAATCTGGGTGTCTAGCTTGCTCGAAGACGTCACTTTGCACCCGCCACACCATTCCTTTACCAAGAATAACGTGGATTAAGGTCATTCTCGATTGAGCTTAATTTAGCTCAATAGGGAAACAAAATGAGTATCGGTTCGATCACAGAGAACGACCTCGCCGGTCAGTCGGGCACCGTAGAGTATGGGATTTCTGTTGCGACAAAGCCTACCCTAATAAGCGACTTTAAAAAAGCAAGCGAGAACCATCCTCACTTAAAAAGAATTTCTCAACTCCTTCTTCGGGTCACGAAAGCCGAAACCTGCAATGACGGTTCAGGTTACCTTCTGAGGTTTTTACATACCCTGGCCCAACCTCAAATTCTTAACCAGCTAGCGGCATTCGGAAAGCAAAATGAAACTGCCGGAAATCTATTCAAACTCATCATTACATTGACCGAGTGTTTAGATCAGTACCAATTTAGCAAGACTATGCGAACGCGTTACCACGGGGAAACTCTGTCCAGAGCTCTTATAAGGGTAAAGGCGGAGTTGAGACCCCCTGAACTTTTACTTTTGGCGCTATTGGAAAAATCTGGATTTAAGCCAAACTCATCAATGTCTGAAAAGGACCAAGTTGACAAACCAGCAAATATTCACACTTTGTTTCTCTGCTTTTTGCTAGTTCGACACGTCGAAACCCTGGAAAAAGCAGACGAATCTTACCTGGAACAACTTAGCCTGCTCTGCAAGAGACTGAGATTAGCCGGAGAAGAGAAAGGTGAACTAAATGAAGCAACTCGCAGACACATTCTAAGCATATCTATTGAGGGTTCAATCGAATTTGATGAGTTCAAAGTTACCCTTCAAAATTTTGCGAATCAACTTAAGCAAGACAATAGCAAATCAAAACAATCCCTTTTTCAGCTCGCAAAGCTGCTAATAAAAGCAACCGAAGAACCGATACGCCAAGAGAAGTGGCTCGGTTCATTTGAACAGTCTGACCCCGCTTGATAAGTAAATTGGGGTGGTTTGAAATCGGTGCGAAGTTATTCGTTCAAAGAACTCGGGGCACACCGGAAAC
>Ga0066836_10002285_pt1 | contig 10237 bp, 6 predicted proteins | sample ETNtaG_18_FD_71568 | JGI IMG/M metagenome (GOLD analysis project Ga0066836, IMG submission 71568) | Marine microbial and viral communities from oxygen minimum zone, Eastern Pacific Ocean - ETNP201302SV91 | ecosystem: Environmental > Aquatic > Marine > Oceanic | place: Pacific Ocean: Eastern...
TGTGTGAGATGAGAAATAGTAATTTAAATGAAAATGACTAATATTTTTTCCATTTATAATAAAATTATCAGTCTTTAATATAATGTTCCACCATCTTTGTTTACCTTCCAGGTTCCTGAAATCTGAGTGTACAAAGAAGAAGTCCCTGGAAAGTGCAATGTTAAGATTTTCAACTTCAAGCCATCGCACCGGTAGGTGGCGAACATCAACTTCTTTACATTGTAATTCAGCATTAAACCTAAACCATCCCGGGCTGATTGATAGAGTACAATTTGACAATTTTATTGATTTAAATATTTGTAACCAAGAATTTGGGAGTTGTGAAGCCGAATTACGAGCAATATTCAACAACGGCCATTTTATTAATAAAGGCCAGAAAGAAATTTCAATATCATCTAATTGAGTCGGCATTCCAGAATCCTCAAAAGAGCGAATTATATTATTACGAAAATTTTTCTCAAGATTACGGGCAGTTTCTTGGCTAAATGTTAGTGCTACAATAATTACAAATAATGACAGAATCAAAAAAGTCATCCATTTCAATAATTTCATTGTTTGCCCGTGATCCATATTTGATTATTATATACTTCCATTTTCTTTAACGGTTCGAGCTGTTGTAAATACCAGCTAACTATAGGAGACTGTAACAGAAGTTTATTTTGAAAAACCATAATAGAGTGGCAGTCTTCTGTCCCAGTTCTGTTTAAACTTTCAAACTGTGGGTCGAAGCGATAATGGAACATTTCATCTGCATTTTTTATTTCACGTCTTGATAAGAAACGGATCTGGGGTTTATCTCTACACTCTTTTGCTATCTTATATGCTAGGACCTTTGTATATCCTATATCATCAAGGTAAGGCGAATTATACTCTTCCCAGGATCTCCAGTAACTGAAAATACCCTGATTAATTATGAACATAATAACTCCGTAATATGCAATTTTTCTGAAGGTTTTGCTTTCCAATTGACCCGGCAGGACAGCTACCATTAAAAACAAAAGTGGAGTGAGGAACTGGAAATAATGAGGAAACATTACAATGCCTGAAAATATATAAAATAAAGTCGGCATAAACATGCAGTATAGTGCGATTGGATAACTCTTGTTGAAATCCTTCTCTTCCTGAGAATAAGGTAACAAGTGTAGATGTATTACTTTCCAGGAAATGACGCGACCTTTCTGTAAAGAGTGGATTTGTTTAAGAGTCCAAAGCAATATCAGTAGAATTAGCACTCCTCCAACTGAAAGCCAGTTAAACCAGAAATTTTCATAAGGAAAGGTGTTTGTTCCATAACCCAAATAAAGAGTATGTTCCCGTGTAAGCCCAAAGCCACTTAGATAATTTATCAGCGCTTCAGCAGGACTGAGAAAATCTTTAAAAAGAGAAGAATGATATTTGGGTTCATTTGCCCAATCTATGAAAAATATATGATAAATGATCCATGGACAAACTAATATCAATTGGATCCACACCTGGAAAAACCAGTGCCTATAACGAGGAAGTTTGCCTAATATAATCAAAGCTGACACAAATCCTATTATCAATACCACAGACATTGTGTGAAGCTGAAAAATGATATTTAGAAAAACAGACGCTGCATGGAAAAACCATACATTTTTAGAGTTTTTCAGGTATTTGAAAAAACATATAAAAAATAAGGATAAAAAAAGCGGAATGTAGTTTGGAGGCCATGGAAAAGATGAATAATATAAGGACCAAACATGGGTCAAACTCAATGAAACAAATATCAATAATTCAGAAAAAGGACGAAGCTTCAGTAATGTCAAACCCATAATCAAAATCCCAATCATATAAGCAACTGCAACAGAAACGTATATGCCCCATGGACTAGCTGTGATTGCAATCACTGGCGTAAGGAGGTAATGTATCATCGGAAAATTGAAGTTCAACCTGCTGGTTCTCATTCCTACCAGACGTAATTCACCATCCAGAATTTCTCTTGAAAATTCAATAAGTTTATATTGATCTAACCAGAAAGAGTTCGCAGAAATCGTACTGTAATAATAAAACCACATGATAACTGCAATTAAGCAGATTAGTAGGGACCAAACTCCAATGTATTTCAAAAAACTTCCTGTTATTTTTTTTTGCATAAATTAAATGAAAATTTCTATTGTAATTCTCTTTTATAACAAATCAGAAAAATTGACACCATTGTTCTGGCTTATTTGCTACGTCACTTTCTAATCGAGAATTGATTATAGTTGAAGATTGCTCACCAGGCGATACACAAGAATTATTATATAAAAATCAAGTAATCTTGTTGATTAAATAATCTAGCACAAAAAGAATTAGAGCAAATGTTCTTACTTAAGTCGTGTTTTGCAAATGAATTTGGGAGATCGTTGTTATTCAAAATACCCATCTTTAATACAATCCCCATGAATATCGAGTATTAATAAAACCGATTTTAGATAAGAATGCTGATATGATATTTGGTAAATGTTTACAATGAGGCAAACTCAATGAGTTCAGTAATTTTTTGAATTACTAGGTCAATAAAATTCCAGCCCTTCTGTCAAGTATGTTTGCAAATTTTAATTTGACTGACATGGAAACATCTTAGAAAGTGTCTCGGAATGACATTTTTTAACAAAGTAAAATCAAAGACAATCGTATTAGTATTTATCCAAAATTAACTGCCAAGGTTTAAACACCAGATTTTCGAATCTATGAAGTGGGAGCTTCTTATTCTGGAAAAACTTTAAATGAAGAGGAAAAATTAATTTCAATTCCATTTTTTCTTAAACACATGTTTCAATCAGGTCTGCGGTTCTTGATAATTTCACTAAGTGTATTGATTATTCTTGTTATTTCAACACATCCCACAATTATCTCTTACCTATATCATGCCCCAGGTTTAATCCCATCCATAGGGTTTCGTTTATTGTCATTATTTCTATCAATCGTTTTGGTTATGGCTTTTCATGGAATAGGATTATTGACCTGTCCAGCAATTGGTTTGAAAATATTCCCAAAATATATGGAATTCCCTACAAGGTTTTTCATAGGGTTTTTACTAGCAAGTGCAGCAGTTTATTTATTGGGATTTTCTGGAATACTGCATAAAGAGATTTTCTTCACAGTGGTTTTGTTTGGAGTATGCATTTCTATTTATAAAATAAGTACGATCACATCTAAAAATTATTTCCAGTTAAGTACTTTGAAAAAAGAAAATGGAGGGAAGCTAGTAATAACTTGTATTGGATTTTTTTTGCTAGCCCGTATGTTTCCAATCTTAAATTTTAATTCTTTTGGAGACCCTCTTTTTTATAATTTACCCGTCGGCAGAGATTATCTAAAAGCCGGAGTATTTCAATGGATAGAACACGCTGAGTATTATTGGCAGGCAGGTTTAAGCGAAATCGGCCTGATATATCTTCATAGTTTAACATACCATCCAATGTTAGTGCAGTTGACAGCCCAAGCATTTTACTATCTAACAGGTACTTTATTTTTACTACTCATTTTACATAAAGGATTGTTTTCAAAATTAATTCCAGAAAAACACAGCCTATGGATTGCATTCAGTTTCATCGCCATGGACACATTTAGATTCGAATCTATCGTGGCTAAATCTGATTACTGGTTAGCTGTTTTACTTTGTTTGATAATAGTTTTTTTATATGAAATTTTGACAGAAGAAACTCCGGAAATTCGATTGCAATTATTAAAAATAATTATGTTATTTTGTGGACTCTGCTTGTCTATCAAGACAACAAGTATTTTATTTTTAATCCCTGTTTGTATTGGTATTTTGATCTTTGGATCACATATAATACCCTGGAAATCTCCGTCATTTTGGGGATTCTTTGTAGGGGCCTTAGTTTTAGGTTTATTAAACTCAGCAAAAAATTATTACATTTTCGAAAGTCCAATAATACCGTTTGCTGGTGATATCTTTCATTCTCAATACTGGGACCAAGAAGGTCTGAAAGGGATACGTGACCTCAGTACAATGGATAAAGGTAATTTTGCAGATTTTCCATATGCTCTATTTAGGATTTTTGTAGGACACCCTGTTAGTTTATTATTGGTTGTGATTACTTTAATTTGGAGGAAAAACTTCCTAATTATAATGAAATGTCCTGCTCCCCAAATACAATTACAGAAAATTATCAGCTTGAGTTGGTGTATCGGTCTTATCTTGTGGTTGACTCTTTTTGATCCTCTTGTAAATACACGCTATATTATTGGTTTTGTATTTTTGACGCTTCTTTTAACAGTAATTTTTGCAACCCAACATTTAAATACAATTTTTCATCAAAATCATCAAAAGTGGCAGAATTACGTTGGTGGAATTGCTTTATTGCTTACACTCAGTGTTTCTCATATAGATGTTGATTTACATCAAGCCAGACATTGGATTTCCTCCAAATCTTTGCATGAGCATTGGTTAACTAGCAGCAGTCTGTCTGAATTACAGAACTATTTGAATAAGAACGTTAAACCCAAAACAAGAGTTTTGTTTCATTATACGACACAAAGATTTCATGCAAATTTTGTCGTCTATGGTGCACGTACCTTCAGTCCCCGCACTCGCTTTGTCTATTCCAAGGATAAAAATGAAATTAAGGATGGATTGAATAGGATTAAACCGGAATATTATGTTATCAGGAAAAGCAAAACAAGGACCTCAGGTGGATTGCTTGAAAAAAAATCATTCCTTGACAAGAATTTTAAGTTATTAATGAATTTTAAAGAATTCCTGTTATACGAAATACCTAAAGATTTTGGGAAATATTAGTTTAAAATCATTTAATACAATCTTATAAAAATATCCAAGTTATGAAAACCTTGAAGCATTTTATAATCTGAAGACGAACGCATCATGCTTAAACATTCTTCAAGATCATCAATTAGATAATGATTTAATGTCTTAGCAAAAACTAAATATTTTGTATCTACTATTAATCTATCCCTGCGCATAGGAGCACAGTTGCCATTTCTATCCTGAGTAATTGCTGAGATATTTGTTCGATTAAATTGGGGGCCAAGTGAAGTTTGTACTGCAATGGAATCATCTTTTGAGAATTTATCAAATTCAATCAATTCTTGGCGAATTTCCAAATGAGACTGATTTGGAATAGCTGCATATAATACTCTCAGAGGACTGGAAGGCATCAAACTGATTAAAAATACCATCCAAACCGACGAAATCCACCAAAACAGTTTTCTTTGCTTCAAAAGCTCAATCTTGAGCATACTTAATGATGAAAATGAAAGGATCATTGCTATCATTAGCAGAGTTGAAGAAATGTCATCATAATGAAAACTAGTTGAATACATTTGAGGACGACCTTCCCCAGAAAGCAAATTTACCCCAATTGCAGGACCAGCTATTATTCCAAAACGCCAGAATATTATAGGTAAAAAACCAAATGGAATTAAAATTTTTAATAGATAAATAATTTTTTCAGGAATATCCTGAAATGGTCCAAGCACCATACTCCATGAATCATGGTAGTTTCTGTAATAAGGCATTACCTTGAAGATAATCATGTAAACAGCAATAGTTCCCCCAGCAATTAGGAAGAAACCCATTTTTTTTTGAGTCGTTGCTAAAACCATATAAAATCCGAAACCAATCCAAACTGCTCCAAGATGTTCTTTGAATCCCAAGAGCAAAAACATTAACAACCAAAAAATCAACCAGTTCTTGCGTTTAAAGCATAAGAAAGCATACAGAATGAACGGTGGCGCCAATGAAGATGGCTGGAATTCATAAAAAAGACTGTTTAAGGCCGGAGCATAAATCAGCATCCAGGCTACTGCTAAAATCACTGTAACAAGCCAAACCTTCTCTTTATTATCAAAATATTCTCTACAAATCTGATAAATTAACGGAGGCACTAATACATATGCGATCGTTTTTGCAAATGTTACCCAGTTAGTGCTCGGAACGATCAAATATAGTAATGCTATAGGGGACATTGAAGGATTAAAATGATCAGCCCAATCATGGGTCCCCAAATAAGAAGAATAAAACCTCCCTTGAGCAATGTTGTAAAGTTTGTTGCTGAAGTTACCTACATCCCAGACATTCCAGCTAAATGAATAATATTTCAAAATCGTGATTGCCAAAAATAGTGCTATATGCACTAAAAAGATAATTATCAGCCACTTTTTCCTGTAAAAACTCCTTTTCAAATTAACAGGAATGTTCAAAGGCTTATTTATCCAGATTCGATAGGCATATACCAACAAAAAAATAAGCGCGGGTAACAGGTACAAATCCCTACCTCCAAGCCCTGACCACCAGACGAAAAATGTTATCCCCAGGCACGTTAAAACAGGTTCATGAAATAAATTTTTAAAGACCTTCAATTCCATTTGCCAAGAATTTTGTTAGCTTCACTTAGTACCATTTGAACACTTATTTGTTTCATGCATTGATTATCATTGCAGTATGATTTTTTCTGATTAAAAACTGAAATACAGGGACTGCATGCTAGTTCCATTGAGATCACTTTAGCATTCGGACTCATTGGACCAAATATTTTAGGAGTTTCGGGTCCAAACAAAGCCAGAATTGGAATGTCGGTTGTCGAGGCAAAATGAACAGGACCAGAATCATTGGTTATCAATAAGTCACTTATTGAATAAAGAGTAATCAGTTCTCTAAAAGTTGTTTTACCGGCATAGTTGATAACTCTATCCGGATTTATTTCCCGTAACAAAACTTCACATGTATATTGCTCCACAAAACTTCCGGTCAGTATTATAGTGATTGTCGAATCTTCAAGAAGTTTTCTGCCAACTTTCACAAAATTATCCAGCGACCATTTTCGCAGGGGAACTATATCACTGGCATTCGCATTTATGAGTATAATTTTTTTCAATGCTGTTTCAGGATATTCTAATTTCAATCTATTCTGTAAGGCCTTTTGATCATCTTCCTGTATTTTTATTTTCAAGCGATTCCGAATTTGAGAAGGTATTTTCTCTTTGAGCAAAGGTTGAGTTGAAATCGGTTCACTCAAAGTTTTTGCAAGAGCTAAATACGTCTGAGATGCGTGTAGATGTGAGTTGTAAACAAGACGGTGAGTAAGAAGATTCCCTATATAGCTTCCCTCATTATAAAACCGATGGCAGCCAATTCGGTTTGTGGCACCAATCCAGACTGAAATCAAAGCGCTAATTCTTGTAAACGGTTCTAAAACAACAGCAGAAACTCTCTTCCCGCTGAATTTTTTACGAATTGAAATAAGATTTAAAAACATGCCTGACAAAGAAGTCGTACTAATCAATAAAATCTCATCTTGCTCAAATCCCATTAACTCCAAAGTTTCCAAACCAACAGGAGCTGTGATGAAACAGACCCGACTATTGGGATATTTTTCCCGAGCATCCTGAATTGCTGGATAAGCCACTACAAGAGCTCCTATTTCAGCTAATCCTATGAAGACAATCATATCAGGTGAGTCCTGGTTAATATAATTATCTGATTTAGACTTCCTTGAATATTTTATCCAGGACCATAAACCTGTTAAAAAGCAAAGAGGAATCCCGGCCCACCGATCGATCAGCCTCATTGTATCTGGATGCATTTAGTCCTTCTCTTTAATATCTACAGTTTCTGATTCAATCCAAGTCATGAATTCGGGATTCCCCCATTGAATTGGTAAATCTAAAATGCAGGGACAGTCATAACTGTGGAGTCTTTTAACTGTTTCAATAAGTTTTGGCATGAGTCTTTTTCGGGTTTTCGCAATCATGACAACTTCTTGACCTTCTTCCAATTTGTTTTCCCACTTATATATAGAAGTCATATTTTCAAGAAGATTTACGCATGCAGCCAGATTTTTTTTCACCAGAATTTGGCCAATGTTCTTTGCCTCTTCAAGGGAACCTGCAGTCATATAAACCAAGCATAGTTTTTCTGATGATTCCATGATCAAGTGATATTACTACTAGGATTTTGTGCTATTCACAGAGTCTTTGAATACTATTAATTTAATTCCAAACAACAATTTAATTTCTCTTTTATGTGTAAATTGTTCCGCATTGTAAACATTGAAATTTTGTTTCTAAATTGCTACTCAACTGATAATTACTATTTTTTATATTTTTTGAAGTTTGTGTTTGATAATAACTTATGCATTTAGGACATTTTATGGAACTTTGTTTATAATTTTGGAATTCCTTATTTGACTTCTGAGGAAAGATCCTATTAAAAAATAATTTACACAAGCAGAGTACGCTTTTGAAAATTTCCAATTTTGAAATTTTTGAAATACCAGATTGTCGATCACTAAAAAATATTGGGAACTCATCTATCTTATTTGTTAGACGACAAATGTAATAAATAGATTCAACAAAAAAAGAATAGCCTTCTGAATGAATAGAGTCGAGGTTGGTTGCTTTTAAAATTGAAACTCTAAATCCCCTATATGAAGTTGTGCATTCTTTTAATGGAATATCTAAAAGATTTCTTGCTAAAAAATTTGCAGCTACACTCAAAGTCTTCCTATACATGCCATAGTTTTGTCCACCTCCCTTAATGTATCTTGAACCAGTTACAAAATCATTATTCATCATCAAACTTAACATTTTTTTTAGATATTTAGGATGATGTGAAAAATCCGCGTCCATTGTAATTAAAATATCAAAATTATTCTTTATTGCATATTTCATCGCTAATTTGTGAGCAGTACCAAGCCCTAATTTTCTTGGTCGATGAATGATATTCAGATGTTTATGTCTTTGCGACAGCCCTTCCAGGATATTACCCGTTCCATCTGGAGACGCATCATCAATGATCAACATTTCAACATCCTGCAGATACTCAAAAATACTTATAATGAGATCTTCAATATTTTCTGCTTCATTATAAGTTGCCGTAAATACTAATATTTGTTCCATCTTGAATATTTTTTTAAATTATACTTATCAAAATGCAAATATGTATTAACGCTAGCAGATTTGTTTATAAAATTTACAACAAAAAATTAGCTATTATTTACTAAAGACACATAACTAAATCTGTTGCATATTCAAACAAAAAATATCTTGTTTCATCAATTCAACCTGTGAAGTATCTTTAGCTTTACTTAGTAAGTCAGCAAAGATTTTAAATTTTAATCAAATTTGAATGTCCTGGATGGTAAGTTGAATTGAGCGCTTTCCCTGGAATTCGTTAAATCCTAGATTGACAGCTAATTGGGAGGGTAGACTAACAGTGAAGGGTTCTGAACAGTTCCAGCCAATTATTTCAACATTCCCTTGTAAATTCCATTTGACATGTTTTTGCTTGAGACTAGAGAAAGGTACTTCAGGGGTATCGACTGAAAATAAAGGTTCCGGATTCCCTTCACCAAAAGGTTGTAGTCGATTCAGCTGCTTCACAAACTGCTCATTTAACTCAATATAATCAAGTGTACCATCCAGCTGCAATTTTGGTATAACTGACACTGGAAGTCTCTCATCACACAATGCAATAAAACGATCCCGGAACGCTTTTAAATTTTCCGGAATTAAGCTGCATCCTGCTGCTGCTGCATGCCCACCGAAACGCTCCAAAAGATCTGAACAATCTGAAAGAACCTCCTTCAGATTAATTTCAGGTATTGAGCGTCCGGAACCTTTTATTTTTCCTTCATTTTCACTTAGAACTAATACAGGTTTGTAATAATTTTCAACTAATCGAGTGGCCACAATTCCGTTAACACCTTCATGAAAATCTGGAGAAACCAATATTAAAGCCCTATTATTTTTTTGTTCGTCCGCAAGTTTGAGCGCAATTTGAATCATCTGAGATTCCTTTTCTCTCCTTTCGGAATTTGTTGAATCAAGTATTATTGCTATTTCTTCAGCTTCCTGCCTATCATTCGAAAGTAAAAACCTTACAGCAATATCTGCATCCTTTAAACGTCCCGCTGCGTTCATTAAAGGCGCAAACTGAAATGCAAGAGTACGGGAAGTGATAGTTTCAACTTTTTTCAATTTTTTTAGAACTTGAATCGCTAATCTCGGGTTGTCATTCATCACCTTTAGGCCATGATAAGTAATTATTCTGTTCTCATCCAACAAGGGGACTACATCAGCCACCGTCCCCAGAGCAGCTAAATCTAAACTGTTGCGTAAATTTGGCTCAGGTCGCGCTGAAGTCCACCAATCCAATTTTCTTAAGGATTTTCTTAATGCCATTACCAGTTTTAACGCCACACCGCATCCGGATATTTTCTTGAAGGAATACTTGCATTCCGGATGGTTG
>Ga0066836_10002286_pt1 | contig 10236 bp, 4 predicted proteins | sample ETNtaG_18_FD_71568 | JGI IMG/M metagenome (GOLD analysis project Ga0066836, IMG submission 71568) | Marine microbial and viral communities from oxygen minimum zone, Eastern Pacific Ocean - ETNP201302SV91 | ecosystem: Environmental > Aquatic > Marine > Oceanic | place: Pacific Ocean: Eastern...
ACCGACCCGTCGCAAACCGAGAGCGTGCGCGAGCCGGGTGCACGCTAAGCGGAAGAAACCCGCTGATCTGGGTTCAAATCCCAGTGCCCCCACCACATTATACTCTTGCCGAAGCATTCGGAACTCGCTCTATATTAGGTTGGATTCAAGACATACGCATGCGCGCGACGTGATGATGAATCGATGTCTGTTCGCCTCTGTATTGGTGGTATTGTTGTTGTCACCACTCTCTGGAAGCATCGCTGCATCTAGCTCAAACGTTACTGGCCCCTGGACAATACTAAGTGGTCCCCAACTAGTAGAATCCGGACATAATACCGAAGTCCCTCTCCAAGAAGATATCTGGTGGGACCCTCAAGTTGAATGGTGGGAGGTTTCTTCCTTGGACGAAGACAGGAATGGCATCCACGACTCCATTCAGACTGCCTCTGGCCCAGTTAACATTGGAATTTCCTTCTCCAGAAAAATCTCAGATGATGATATTCAGAATCTGGAATCAATGGGATTCGACATCAATCTCGAATTGCCTATAGTTGATGCAATCTTGCTTGGGGATGTCGATGCATCCCGGGTTTGGCAACTCGCAGAAATAGAGGGGGTGGCAATGGTGGAGAGGTATGGGTCCCTCGTTTTCTACGGAGATGTTCAAACTCCTTCGGTTAAGGCTAGTAACTCATCTGAGTATCCCATCGGAGCCTGGGACCTCGGTCTGTCTGGAAAGGGAGTCAATATCGCAATGGTCGACACAGGTGTCGATAACGAACACCCCGGTTTAGAAGGTAAGTTTGTAGCCGGTTATGATGCTGTTTGCTACCTTCATAGTGATCCCCAGTGTATCCTCGCTGGAGGCCGCGAAGAAGATGGTTCATTTGATCCAGATGACGGAAATCAGCATGGCACGGCTTGTATGGGAATGGCCAGTGCCACGGGTCTGGAGGCAGATGGAACACAATCTGCTTTCTATGGCTCCGCACCAGATGCCGGTCTAGTCGACGTCAGAATTGGAACTGACGTGGGTGCAGGACCCTTTGAGAACTATTTACTGGAGCAGGAGGCCTATGAGTCAGCAATGAATGGCCTCCAGTGGATTATCGACCACAAGGACGATGCATGGCCCGCCGTCGCAGAGGAAAGCCACGGTATCGATATCATTTCTCTTTCTTGGGGAATTACCAGTCACGAGGGAGGCGGATCGGACGGATCCGATATGCATAGCCGAATATTGGACGAAGCAATGCAGGCCGGCATAGTCGTTTCAAACGCAGCTGGGAACGATGGGGAGAACAATGACGGACTTTCAGGGATGAGCGCATCTTCTCTTTCCATCACCGTTGCAGCCACAGATGACAAGAATACGGTCAATAGGACGGATGACGAAATCGCCGGATACTCGTCCAGAGGACCAAGGAGAGACAATGGGGATGGCAACCCGATCAATGAATTGATTCCTGAGATAAGTGCACCGGGATCCAATATAGTACAGGCAGAGGGCTGCGTCAGCAGTGGTTCTTGCAATAATTTCATCGGAGGAGACGCATCTCAGAACACCTACACCGGCAGAGGAAGCGGGACTTCCTATGCGACTCCCTCAGTTAGCGGAGTAATTGCTCTGGTGTTGGAGGCAAACTCCAACCTCACACCTCTTCAGATAAAGGAGGTTCTGAAGCACACTTCTGAACTCAGAGGAGAACCCAGCGCTCCCGAAGTGGACCCATATTGGAATCGAGAATTTGGTTATGGGATGGTAGACGCATTGGCTGCCGTAGAACTAGCAATCTTCCTCCACGAATCCGGGCAATCAGAGTCAATCGATGAAACGCTACAGAACCATGGACTAAACATCTCACAGAATGGTATTATCAACATCACCGGCCATGCTTGGGGGCAATCTGGAGCTATCGAAAGCGTAGAGTTCAGGATTAACGACGGTCCTTGGCAAGAGGCAACTTATTCGAGCACCATAGGAGAAATTGGGGCTCTAACCCCATTCCTCTGGCACGTTCTTCTTGATCCGGAGAAGCTTACTGACGGAAAACATACCATCGAAGTACATGCTGTCTCGGGAGACTCGCATTCACTCCCGGTATTCTTCGAAGTTACCGGTTTGGGAAGCGGTTCGTCCGCTAACGGCATTCCACCAGCAGTGATTGGCCTTGTGGCACTCGTGGCCTCGGCATGGATAGGCTCACTGGTCCTAATCAGATACCGCTCAGACACACAGATTGAGGGCATGCTATCCTCCTTCGGAAGCCGAAATAACCAGGTAATCGATGCAGAAATAATCGATTAATCCACCTTCAACACGGAAATCAGAGTATCCTGAGCCGCCTTGTTAAAATCCTAGAACGCAAGTCCGCAGGTCATGGTGAGATTCTCCGACCGTTCAAACAGCATCCGTCCAACAGGGGTGCGTAGGATGTTCGACATGGCCGGAGATGATGCCGTTCAATTTGGTCTAGGGGAACCAGACTTTCAGCCCCCTGACATCGCAATCGAGGCTTTCACCCGTGCCATGAAGGATGGGAGAAACAAGTATACAACAACGGCTGGACTCCCTTCACTCAGGCAAAAGATCGCAGAAATGTGGCATTATCGAATTCCAACATTGGACGAATCAAACGTTTGCATCACCATGAGTGGGACCAATGCTCTTCTCGACATCTTCCTAGCAATCGTAAATCCCGGCGACAAGGTGATGATTCCAGAACCATATTTCCCACTCTATCCTCCAGATGTGGTAATTTGCGGGGGTTCTCCATCATTCTACCCGTGCAAATTCGAGAATGGTTTCGTACCAACTATCTCGGATCTAGAGGAGATTGTGGATGAGAAAACCGTAGCTATCCTTTACAACTTCCCAAGTAACCCAACCGGAGGGAATGTGAATGAGGAGCAAAGGGACGAACTGGTCAAATTCGCCAGAGAAAACGACCTTTGGCTAATTACAGACGAGGTTTACGATCGGATTGTATACGATGCTCCGCACGTTTCCTTCCTCGGTGCTGGATACGACAAACTGGTGATGGTCCAATCATTTTCCAAGACGTTCGCTATGACTGGATGGAGAATAGGATACCTTCTATCGCCAGATCCTGGCTTGATGGGGGAGTTAACAAAGATGCAATACTACGTTACAGCGTGTTCCAACGATGCCATGCAGCATGCAGTACTGGAGGCTCTGGAAGAGTCCCCTAAATATCCCGAGGAAATGTGCTCCGAATTCAAGGCTCGTCGGGATTTGATCTGCGAGAGATTGAACTCAATTCCAGGAGTCTCCTGCCACACCCCAACCGGCGCATTCTATGTTTTCCCAAAGGTTGAGATCCCCGGGATGAACAGTGAGCAGATTGCTCTAAAGCTACTTGAGGGAGGTGTACTATGTTCTCCAGGGACTGCATTCGGAGATGCTGGAGAGGGGCATCTCCGCTTCGCTTACACAATTGGCAGGGAAGATATTTCTCGCGGGATGGACAGAGTGGAAAGCGTGCTTAGAGACCTTAGAGGATAGTTGATCCCCCCAAGCAGAAATCTAGTCGTCCCCGAAAAGATCAAAGGGAGTATCTATCATCCTACTTTCTTTATCAGATTCTTCATTATTTGGGGCATGAACATCCCCCACTCCTTGCTCCACTCCTCCTGAATTATCTGGATTTGACTCTTCGACCCCTGCTGCCAACTCCTTCGTCCTCAGAGACTCAAGAACTGGCTCTTGCCCGAACATCCATTCTGGCATAGTCTGAGAGCCACCCAAAACTGAGATTGTGGTGAAGGTAGCCATAGGGAGGACGGAAATAGCCACTATGAAGTCCAGGATGGCAGTTTCGGGCATTTCTGCATCCGGAGCAATCATCTCGAGGACGATCCTCTCTAGTTGCATCTCATGCCATTGCTCGTAGTTGACGTTTAGGATATCTAGTGAGAAGAGGAGGACCAATCTTGCCACAAGCCAATAGAGAAATATCGGGAGAATCCAAGAGAGCCTAGATACTCTCCAAACCACATTCCTGAACATTGCCGCAATTCCCACTAGGTGCAAAGAGACGATAGGATGCACCCTTACAGCAATCCAAAGAGCAACTAGATACCCAGCCATCCCCAGATCGAAAGCTCTACTCGGTCTGACTATTGAATCAGGCACCCCTTCCATAATTGCCAGAGGTACTGCAATCAGAATCACCTGCATTGGAACCGCAAGGAGTTGGAGTCCACCATGGACGGACATGAGGTCGTATTCACCATTACCAGTTTTCGAGCTCACTAGCTTTGCCATCTTGCCGTATGGGGTCCCTTGCAGGTGCAGCCTCGCCCTATCGACAAGTTCTGGATCTCCAGTCCTGGGACTCAACCTGAGAAAAGACAGAAACCCTCCTTGATTGGCCACGAAGAAGGGCCTATAACCACCTACAACTAGTGCTAATGCTATAGAAATAGCCCCATATGACAATCCCGCAGTGACCACCCAATGGATCAACTCCGTCCTGATGCTAACTTGCGCAGCTTCGTAATCAACATGGATCAGGTATGTGAGTGAGAAGAGAACTATGGGGGCCATGGTGATTTGTAATACTACCAACAGAACTAGGGAAAATTGTTTGATCACTTTCCCCCGCTCAACCATGTCATGCACGGCTCTGCATTGCACCATAAGCACTTCATTGAAAGCGAGTATCGCCGAACCATTTAGCGTAGTGAAATCTTCTAGCCGGTACGACATGCCAAATGAACCACACTCCCCAACCTTCTTACACGATTTATTTTCCCAATTTGGTGTCAATGAGTTCAGTTCGCGCACTCCTTCTTTCCTCGCTGCTCATTGCGATGAGCCTTTACAGTGTAGCAATTCAGTCTCCCGATGCATCTCCAAAGCAATCAGAAGTGGGGCCCAAGAACAATCCTGTAGACTTCGAAGTTTCGGAGATTGAGGTGGGGAATTCCAGCTATTCTCCAAGAGTGTGGGAGCAACCGGATTCGAGCTCTCTAGAGTACATGATAAAGGGAGAGACAATTCAGATCAATGTCACATTTCGTCAAGTTGGAGTGGACCCGTCACCTGTAACTGCGGATGCCAAACTGGAGATTTGGCATCCAATCGGGACATTGATTCAAGAGTGGTCATTCAACATTACACTGCCCGGGGGAGGGGCAGTAAAAATGCCATTCGTGTGGACGCCCTCTATTGCGCATAGTACTCTCAGCGATGATGGCTGGCTAACGGGCGGCGTGACATTCAGAGGCATTGTTGATGCTGGGATAGGGATCGATGGAGATGTTTCTAACGATCTTCTGGATAGAGACGTTCCTATAGCCCTCTGGTATGATCCAATGGAGAATGGGTTTTGCAATGACGAGGCAAATGAAGGCAAGTTCTGCACAAACAACGCCATACCCTTCGGGGAGCCAAGTTGGTACGCCGCCGGTTACACTGACGGATACCAAGTCGACACAAACAACTTCCCAACTGGGACCTGGAGGATGGAGAACATTTCCAGTGCAACAGGTGATTGGCATTGGAAGGTCTCGGGAGATAATGACAACTACGCCTCAAACCGATTCGACCGACTCAGGTGGGCCTGGCCACGACTAAACGAACAAGACGGTTGTTCCGATCAGGTCTTCGAAGATAGCCATGGCTTGGGTTATGGTGAGTCAGATCCAATCCTTTCCGGCATTCACGGGAGAAGCCTCTGTTTGGTCAAGGTGAATAGCCCGCTTCTCTACTCCATTCAGGTAGCAACAGATGCTTGGGGGGAAATGGGCGCAGGAGACACCATAATGCTCGAGACAGATTCTGGAGCGGCAGGAAGTACAGAGTATCTGAACTACACTTCTAGCAATCTCTCCTCTTCCGAGGGTGATTGGACCAGGATGGTCTGGAATGCAACTGGGTTGCATAAGAACGAGGGTTTCACTGTGTCATTCCTTTTCCGCTCCAATTCTTCATACTCCGATGAAGGTGTCCATATCGACTCGTTCATTATTTTCGCAATCGAACGAGGAGATGAGTACACTTTGGATGCCCAGTGCCTTTTTCCCGACAATTTTGGAGGCTCGACAGTCTATGATCCCGAATCCGAGGGCGGGAACACAATCCTGGTCGAAGCAGCAGATCCCTCCCCCCCATCATTGCACTGTACAATTTTCAACAAGGGGTACATCGACACCACCCTGCGACTATTCACTGAGGTCTCAAACAGATCTTGGATGGCTCAATTTCCCCTCAGAATTGATTCAAATAACTTCAATGACCACGACAATGAGGTAAAGACCAAGACAATCAACGCTAGAACCTACACCAATGTATGGTTTAACCTGACAATCCCCGATGGAGCACCCGTTCAGGACCTCCAATGGTTCACATGGATTAACGATGGCATCCTCAATGCCAGTACGAAGTACTACGTAGAGCTCCCCGTAAGCGTCGAATCGACCTACAGGATGACTCTGAAGCAGCAGACACTGGCAAACCCTGCGGCTATTATTCTACCCGGAGGAAAAGCAAACGTCACGATGGACCTGAAGAACACGGGGAACCAGTACTCATCATGGACCCTGGGTGGTGTTTTCTCAGACACGCAACTATCTGCAGACAATCTGAAGTGGTTCGAGGTCGGTGGCGAAGAGATTTCAATCATCAATATGACTCCTGTTGAGGAGGTTTCTCTCAATGTTGAGGTCATTATTCCAGAGGGGATGGAGCCGGGAACATATGAGTTGGACCTGCTTGCAAATCCTAGGCTGCCAAACACATTCCAAGCATCATCAAAAATCTACATCGAAGTACCGGTTTTCCATGACCTAGCAATCGCCCCAGTGAAGAACGCGATGCTAGCTCCAGCCGATGGACAGTTACGTACCGTCCAGGTCTTCCTGTTTAATTACGGAAACATCGAAGAAATCTTCGATATTCGGGTTGATACCGATAACTGGAGGCTTGAAGCAGACATTAGTTCCGAAGTAGTTACTCTTGAGTCTAATGGGGGGCAAATTACCCTTTCCCTGATCCTTCCCATGCCACAAGGAGTAGAAAACGGAACATACAGGATCACGATAATAGGAACAAGTCAAACCAATCCTAGTTACCAGTCGGCCTCTAACTTCTATCTCACAGTTTCAGAGACGTATCTGGTAGAAGTTGAAGACAGGGACCTATCCCAAGAGGTCTTTGCAGCTGGAACCGATCCAAGAACTCTAAAGTGGAAGATTTCCAATACAGGGAACAAAGACGATGCCTACGAAATAGATCTAGATATGCCATCAGACGTAACTGCGTTTGTATCCGGGCTATCCAATGGGAAAACTCCATTCATCGCCCCGGGAGAGGATTACAACCTCAGTGTGAGCTACTCTTTCGCTTCAGGAGTGGAGGGCCCCCGAATAATCAAACTCAGGGCAACTAGCGTCGAATCAGGAAACTCCGCAGAGGGGGAAGCAAGATTCGAAGTCGGAACGGTTGGATTCCTACTGGTCCCCCCTCCTTCTTCGCAGTCAAATGCAGCCGAGATAACTGAATCAGGTGACGATTACATCATTGTCTTCACAATTCGCAGTGCACACCCAGAATTGGAACAGCAGATTCGTGCTGATGTCGAGTTGGACAACCTTTGGACCGTCTACGATGCCAGGGTTGACGAGGATGACCGAAACTTCGTTCTGGCCCCAGGTGAGAGTAGAAACGTCACAATCCATATCGATGTTCGAGACGAGAACTTGGAGAACCTAGCAGCAAATTCCGTCAACTTCAACGTCTCACTTGTGGTGATCAGCGATTTGGACACCACAACAAAGACGACCCAGATCACTCTCTACAAGCCCGAACCAATTCCTGAGGGAACGGACGTCAAGGAAGTCGGCTGGCTTGCCGCCAACTTTGCCCTAGTCGCTGTTGGCTTGGTATTCATGGGTGCCGTGCTATTCTCTTCTTTCAGGGTTCTAAAGAGTGCTCGCGCTCCTTTGGAAGAGTACTCCTCGTTAGGTGACTACAGTATGACTGTTGACGGGTGGAGCGGCGAAAAGATGGATGTCAGTAATCTGCCATCAGCGGATGATATCGCCAACTCAATGTATGGGGGGTCGAAGGAACTTTTCCACCAAACCCCACTTCCACCAAACCCCCTGGAACAGTCCCCTCAGAATGAACAAGGAACGATCGGCCCTCCCATTCCAGAAAGCGGGTTGCCCGAGGGATGGACCATGGAGCAGTGGCAGTACTACGGAAAGGAGTGGCTCGAATCTCAGAGGGAAGAGTAACCCCACAGAGGCTCCAAAGTCGATTGGGAGGCCTTATGACCCCCCCTCCAATGCCCCGTCCGTCGAACAAAGGCCAGTGATTGCATGTATAACGGACAACAACCGATCTTCATTCTGAAAGAGGGAACAACTAGGACTAGCGGAAAGGGAGCCCAGAGCAACAATATCGCGGCAGCCAAGGCAGTTGCTGACGCCGTAAGGTCCACCCTAGGGCCGAAGGGTATGGACAAGATGCTCGTTGATTCGATGGGAGATGTCGTCATCACCAACGATGGTGCGACCATCTTGAAGGAAATGGAGATTGAACACCCCGCAGCCAAGATGATTATCGAAATTGCGAAGACACAGGAGCAGCATTGCTTCGACGGCACAACCAGTGCGGTTGTTATTGCAGGCGAACTTCTGAAGAGGAGCGAAGAATTGGTCGATCAGAATGTCCACCCGACAGTAATCTGCGAAGGATTCCGACTAGCCTCAGACAAGGCAGTTGAGCTGATTGAAACACATGGTACGGGAGTAGACGAGAAGATGCTGACAGAGGTAGCGAAGACTGCTCTGACGGGGAAGAGCGCAGGTGCAGTTAAGGAATTCCTGTCTGATATTAGCGTGAAGGCAGTCTTATCAGTGGCCCAGGAAGGTGGAGAAGGAGTAATTGTCGATCTGGACGACATTAAGGTCCAGAAAAAGCAGGGGGGCTCAATTCGGGATAGCACTCTAGTTGATGGAATCATCCTTGACAAAGAGAGGGTTCACAGTGGCATGCCCAGAGGGGTGACAAATGCGAAGATTGCACTAATCAACTCAGCCATAGAAGTAAAGAAGACTGAGGTAGATGCAAAGATACAGATAACAGATCCGAACATGCTATCCCAGTTCCTCGACGAGGAAGAGCAATTCCTCCGAACTCTAGTGGACAAGATTGTCAAAAGTGGGGCGAATACTGTAATCTGTCAGAAGGGAATCGATGACCTCGCTCAACACTACATGGCCAAGTCGGGGATTTTCGCTATCAGGAGGGCAAAGAAGAGCGATATGGAGGCTTTGTCAAAGGCCACTGGTGGCAGGATTGTCAACAACTTGGACGATCTATCCGAGGGGGAGCTAGGAAACGCATCAAAGGTAGAGGAAAGAAAAATTGGCGATTCCGACATGGTGTTTGTTGAGGGATGCCCGCAAGCCAAGAGCGTCTCCGTTCTGTTGAGGGGGGGCACGGAGCACGTTGTAGATGAGGTGAAGAGAGCTTTTGAGGACGCCATTGGCGTGGTCGCAGTGGCTCACGAGGACGGGACAGTCCTTACTGGAGGTGGTTCTGTTATCGCAGCACTTAGCAGAGACCTCAGATCCTATGCAGAGGGAATCGGAGGCAGGGAGCAGATGGCGATTGAGGCATTCTCTAGCGCGCTCGAAGTTATCCCCCGGACTCTTGCCGAGAACGCTGGTCTTGACCCAGTGAATACCATTATCGATTTGAGGAAGGCTCATTCAGAGGGCAAGTCGACCCATGGCGTCAACGTCTACAAGGGCGGCGTAGTTGATATGGCCAAGGCCAAGGTTTTCGAACCTAGTCGAGTGGTCGAGCAGGCGATTCAGAGTGCTTCCGAGACCGCTGTGATGATTCTGAGGATTGATGACGTTATTTCTAGCAAGGGAGCAGGACCAATGCCCGAAGATTTCGATGCAATGGACATGTGAGAAAGTATATTTTCCCCACTAAATACAACTCGCTCGATGAGCATATTCAATAATCGGATTATGGTCGAGGTGAATACCCAGCCTACGGCTGGGTAGGTGATGTCTTGCCCGCTCTCCCTCTGTTGATACTCTTCGGTTCGGAATCTGGGAACTCGGAAGACTTGGCAAGCATTGCCGAGAAACAGGCTAAATCACTAGGTCTGCTTCCTTCGGTAAAGGGCATGGATGAAATCGAAATTGGTGCCCTATCCGACTACCAGAATGTCCTGATTTTCTGCAGCACTTGGGGCGAGGGGG
>Ga0066836_10002287_pt1 | contig 10235 bp, 7 predicted proteins | sample ETNtaG_18_FD_71568 | JGI IMG/M metagenome (GOLD analysis project Ga0066836, IMG submission 71568) | Marine microbial and viral communities from oxygen minimum zone, Eastern Pacific Ocean - ETNP201302SV91 | ecosystem: Environmental > Aquatic > Marine > Oceanic | place: Pacific Ocean: Eastern...
CTTAGATCTTATTTTTATTTCGGTTAACTCTCTAAACTCTCTGATTGAGTCGATCGTTATATGTTTTTTTGGGTTTTTTTCCTGGTGCATTACTAGTCCAAATCCAGCGCTAGAATCTGTGAAAGCTGGGCAAAATATAGGGATATTATTATCATAAGCCGTCTCTATTAAAGACCCTTTTTTTTTAGAATTGGTTTTTAAATATTTACCAATTTCTTTTATAAATTCTCTTGAAGTGTAGGATCTTGGTTCTAGTTTATCTGCAATATCGCAAATTGTTTTATCACATGCTTGAAGCTGCTCTTCGTCAATGTAAGTATCGTAAATTCGATCAATATAGTTTTCCCTCAACTGAGTGTCGTCCTGGAATTGAGATCCTTGATAATGTTTAAAACCTAATGCTTCAAAAAAATCCATATCAATAATGGAAGCGCCTGTAGCAACTATAACATCAACCATATTATATTTAACCATATCAGAATATACTTTCATGCAGCCGGCAGCAGAAGTAGATCCTGCTAAAGTTAAAAAAATTGTACAATTTTTATCAGATAGCATTTCATTAAAAATATTTGATGCGTTAGCAGTATCTCTTGAAGTAAAAGACATTTTACTCATTGACTCAATGATTTTTCTCGAGTCAAAAGAAGTTATATCAATATGTTCAACAGGTTTTTCTAGAAAGGTCTTTTTATTATGACCCAACTTTGGATTTTTTGGGTTATTCATTTAAGCAACAAGATATTTGGAACTATTATCCTTTTCGTACATAGACATTATAGGTCTATCTCGAACTTCAAAAATTTGATCTGAATAAAATCCATTAAATTTAGTTCTGAAAGTTAAAGAGTAAGCTCCGAGTTGACCAAACTCAATATAATCACCTTCTTTTAAATTATTAGGTAAAATAAATGGTCCTTTCATATAATCTATACTATCGCATGTGGGGCCATATAAACTGTACGAGGTTAATTTTTTAGAAGTCATTCTTCCGTTAGGAATCATTCTTGTTGGGAAAACGAAATTTGGTACACCAGCATCAAACAAACTGCCATAAGTTCCATCATTAATATAAAGTTTTTGTTTTTTTCTAAGAACCACCCTAACTATAGAAGATCCACTTTCAGCAACAAGAGCTCTACCAGGTTCACATAGTAGTTCAGGCATATTTTCTAATTTTAAACTTTCAAAAGTTTTTTTAATTTCACTTATATAACTTTCTAATGGATGTGGATTTAAATCCGGGTAGATGGAAGGAAATCCTCCACCAACATTTATGAATTCAGGTATAATTTTAGTTTTTTTAATTATATTACTTAACTCCTTGATACCTTTCGAATAAGAGATAGGATGCATACACTGCGAACCTACATGGAAACTTAACCCAACTTTTTTTGCATGAGCTTTAGCAAGTCGTAACAAACCTAAAGCTTCACTAGGAGGAGCTCCAAACTTTTGTGATAAATCAATCTCAGCATGTTCGTTTGAAATTGATACTCTCACATAAAGTATTAAATCTTTAGCATTATTTGTGGATTCAATAATTTTTTGTAATTCTTCTTTTGTATCTAGAGCAAAATCCTTAATGTTATAATTAAAATATGCTTCTTTAATGTGGTCACGACTTTTAACGGTATTCATGTAATAAGCTTTCGCTTCAGGAAATATTTTTTTTATTAATTTAATTTCATTAATTGAAGCAACGTCAAATTGATTAATTCCAGCCTCTCCAATAAATTTAATTACTTTTTCGTTTGGGTTGGTTTTTACCGCGTAAAGAATTTTTCCCGGAAAATTACTTTTAAACCAGCTACACGCTGATTTTATAGAATTAGGTCTTATGCAATAAATTGGGTCTACTGGTCGAATAGTGTTAACCAGCTCATCAACCGAATTAAATTTTTGCATCTCATGCATCCCCTTTTTTGTTACAAAAAAAATAAAAAAACATATAAAAAAGTTCTTAGGAATCGTATTTATAGAAATGATAAGTAATGTAAAGCATTAATTTACACTCTTTAAAATTTATTTTTTGATCCCATATCTGTGATAGATTAAAAATTATAAAAATAAAAAAAATGAGAACGGAACAAGAAAAAACAAATGTGCAAAAAATAGCTGATTTAGCTGATAAATCGCTGCTTATTGTTGATGACGACAACCCTTTGAGAGATAGATTGGCTAGAGCAATGGAACAAAAAGGTTTTAAAGTGACTCAAGCCGAAAGTGTAAAACAGGGGATAAATGAGGCTAAAAATTCACCCCCAGCGTTTGCTGTAGTCGACCTAAGATTAGGCGACGGCAGCGGTTTGGAGGTAGTCAAAGAGATAAGGAAATTAAAAAAGGATAGTAAAGTTGTTATGTTGACAGGATATGGGAATATACCGACAGCAGTTGCAGCAGTAAAAGCGGGCGCAATAGATTATATTCCTAAACCTACTGACGCAGATGATGTAGAAAGTGCACTTTTGGCTTTACCAGAATCAAAAGCAATTCCGCCTAAAAATCCGATGTCTGCTGATAGAGTTAAATGGGAACATATACATAGAGTTTTTGAATTATGTAATAGAAATGTTTCAGAAACTGCACGAAGGTTGAAAATGCATCGTCGAACATTACAAAGGATTCTTTCTAAAAGATCTCCTAAATAATTTTTATTATTTTTTTTGTTTTTGATAAGATGGGAATTAGAAACAATAATAATAATATTTTAAACAATTCAGCTAGTAAGAATGGCTGTGCGCCAAGCTTAAATAGTGGTTTATCCCATCCAATTAATGTTCCCAACCAAATTAAACCAAAAATATAAATAAAACTTACAGAAAATATTAATTTTAAAAAACTATTTATTAAACCTTTGTCATATTTAAATGAACCTGAAAAATAAACAGCAAATAAAAAACCAATTAAGTAACCCATAGTTGGACCAGTAAAATATACTAAACCAATACCTTTCTCGGGTGTTCCAGCAAATACAGGTAAACCAAAAACTCCTTCAAATAAGTAAAGGGTTATTGTAAGTAAACCAATTTTTGATCCTAATGTTATTCCTAGAAACAAAACTACAAAAGTTTGCATGGTCATTGGAACAGGATAAAAAGGGATTTTTATTTTAGCAGAAATAGTAAGAAGCAAGGTTCCTAAAGCTGAAATTAAAATAAGCTTAACAACTTTATTCAACTCAATTTTTTTTATAGCCTCCATGCTAAATACAATACAACTTTTTTTAATGAAATCTACCTTTTTGTGAGATCAATAAATACGTCCTCTAAATTACCTTCATCAGTTGAAATGTCATAGATTTCCATTCCTGCGTATTTAATTTTGTTTATTATTTCTTCTATTTTATGTTTTTTTCTTTCGTAAGAAGCTATTACTTCATTTTCTGATTTATAAGAAAACCTAATTCCATTTGAATCTTCAGGTTTAATTGTAATTGTTTTTTTAACCTTAAAAATAATTTTTTTAGTTTTTATGCGATTCAAAAGATTTTCTGTTGTATCTAAAGTAACCAGGTTTCCTTTATTTAGGATTGCAATTTTATTACACATTTCTTCTGCTTCATGCATCAAATGAGTAGTTAAGATTATAGTTACTCCTTGTTTGTTAAGATCTTTTACATTATTCCACAAGTTTTGACGCAATTCGACATCCACACCAGCAGTAGGTTCATCTAAAACTAAAATAGGTGGTCTATGAACCATTGCTTTAGCAATCAACAATCTCCTTTTCATACCGCCAGACAAACTTCTTGCATATGTGTTAGCTTGTTTTTCCAAAGAAACTAATTTTAATATTGTATCTGTAATTCTGTCTTTTTTTTTAACCCCGTATAATCCGGCTTGCAATTCCAATAAATTTCTTGGACTAAAAAAAGCATCAAGATTTACTTCTTGTGGAACAATTCCTATAGATGCTCTAACTTGTCGTGGATTTTTATCTAGGTCATAACCCCAAACGTTAACATTTCCAGAATTTTTTATTACCGTTCCTGCGAGAATATTTAAAAAAGTAGTTTTTCCTGCACCATTGGGTCCGAGTAAACCAAATATTTCTCCCTCTTTCACCTCTAAGTTTAAATTATCTAGAGCCCTAATCTCATTTAAGGATTTTTTAGAATAAATTTTAGTTAATTTTTCTACCTTTAATGCGTTTTTTTCATTCATGATGATTTAGCTTTTATATATCCATAACACTAATTAAAATAGGTTAATATTAATCTATGAATTCCAAAAAAAAAACTGATCATTATTACCTTATTGATGGCTCAGGATATATTTTTAGAGCATATTATGCTCTCCCTCCGCTTTCCAGAAAAAGCGATGGATTGCCTACGGGAGCAGTTAATGGATTTTGCTCCATGTTGTTTAAATTATTAGAAGAATCTAGAAATGATGACTCAGATAATAAACCAACACATTTTGCAGTTATATTTGATTCTGCAAGAAAAAATTTTAGGAATGATATTTATAGCGAATATAAAGCTAATCGAGCAGAAGCGCCCGAAGATTTAATTCCTCAGTTTGAATATATAAGAAAATCCGTTAAAGCATTTAATTTACCATCTATAGAGTTAATTAATTATGAGGCCGATGATTTAATAGCAACCTATGCAAAAAAAATAATTAAAGCAGGAGCTAAAGTAACAGTAATTTCGTCAGATAAAGATTTAATGCAGTTGGTTTCTCAAAATATTAGATTATATGACCCAATGAAAAGTAAGGTCTTAGGAGAAAAAGAAGTTCTTGAAAAATTTGGAGTTAAACCCAACCAAGTTATTGATGTCCAGTCGTTGGCCGGAGATTCCTCAGATAATATTCCAGGTGTTCCAGGCATAGGTATAAAGACAGCGTCTGAACTTATAAACAAATATAAAACTTTAGATACTCTTCTAAAGAAAGCTAACGAGATACCACAAAACAAAAGAAGAGAAACATTGTTGGCAAATAAAGATAAAGCTCTTTTAAGCAAAAAATTAGTTACTCTCAAAGATGATGCTCCAGTTGAAGATGATCTCGATAGTTTTATTTTGAAAGATGTTCAAAAAGAAAAACTTTATGATTTTTTAAGAGAGATGGAGTTTAATAGATTATTGAGTAGAGCAATAGATTTTTATGGAGAAACAGATAATGAAAAAAATAAATCAGCTAATCTAAAAATTCAATCAGATACAATTAATGTTAAAGATTATGAAAGTATTACCGATGAGAAAGAATTAGATAAATGGTTAAAGATTTTAAACGAACAATCAGTTATAGCTGTAGATACAGAAACATCTTCACTTAATCCTCTAGAAGCGGATCTTGTTGGTATTTCATTCAGTTATGCATCAAATAAAGCCTGCTACATACCGCTAGCTCACAAAAATATTAAAGGTTTGAAAAAAGAGATGGTATTAAAAAAAATTAAACCCATTCTGGAAGATCCGAGTATAAAAAAAGTTGGCCAAAACATTAAATTTGATTTTCTTATTCTAAGTCAAAATAATATTGAAATAACCTCCTTAGAAGACACAATGTTAATTTCATATACATTAGATGCTGGGACCAATAGACACAATTTAGATACGCTTTCCGAAATCCACTTAAACCACAAAACTATTTCTTATAAAGAATTGGTTGGTACAGGAAAAAATAAATTAAATTTTTCTGACATTCCATTAGATAAAGCTACCGAATATGCAGCGGAAGATGCTGATGTAACGTTACGACTTTATAATCATCTTAAAGCAAGACTTGATGAGGAAAAATTAAATAAAATCTACGAGGCTTTTGAAAAACCTATGGTAAAATTATTATCTAAACTAGAATTTAATGGTATCAAGGTTGACGATATATATCTTAAAAAACTTTCTAAAAATTTTGAAGGGAAATTAAAAAAGATAGAAAAAGAAATATACTCAATAGCCAACAAAGAATTTAACATTGCTTCTCCAAAACAACTTGGCGAAATAATTTACAATGAGCTTAAAATTGCAAAATTAAGGAAAACAAAAAAGGGAAGTTTAGCAACTAGCGCAAATATTCTCGAAGATCTTGCTCTTTCAGGACATAAATTTCCAAAACTAGTTTTGGAATGGAGACAAATTTCAAAACTTAAAAACACCTATTCAGATGCACTGCAAGATCATATAAGTAAGAAGTCAAAGAGAGTACACACATCTTTCTTATTGGCAGCTACTAATACTGGTAGATTGGCCTCCAGTGATCCAAATTTACAAAATATTCCAATTAAATCAGAGGAAGGAAAGGAAATTAGAAAAGCTTTTATTGCTGATAAAAAAAATGTTTTGATTTCTGCTGACTATAATCAAATAGAAATGAGAATTTTAGCTGATATCGCTGATGTAAAAGAATTAAAAAAAGCTTTTAAAAATAATGAGGATATTCATAGTTTGACTGCAAGTCAGGTTTTTAATGTACCAATTAAAGAAGTTAACGAAGATCTTAGAAGAAAGGCTAAAACAATTAATTTTGGTATCATTTATGGAATTACTCAATATGGATTGGCCAAACAAATTTCAGTATCAAATCAAGAGGCTTTGGATTTTATAAATGCTTATTTTAAAAAATTTCCTCAAATAAAAGACTATATGAATTCGACAATAAGAGCATGCAGAAAACAAGGATATGTAAGTAATATTTTTGGCAGAAGAATTCATCTTAAAGGTATTAATGATAAAAATTTTAGTATTAGAAGTTTTCAAGAACGAGCAGCAATTAATGCTCCAATACAGGGTTCGGCCGCAGATATTATTAGATTAGCTATGATAAAAATAAATCGACTAATTGAAGAGGATAAAAAATTACAAACAAAGATGTTGTTGCAAATACATGATGAGTTGATATTTGAATGTTCAGAAAAAGATGAAGAATATGTAAAAAAAACTATTAAAGAAGCAATGGTATCAATTTCAAGATCTGAGCATCATATGTTTTCAATTCCATTAGAAGTTAATGTAAACTCAGGAAATAACTGGGGGGAAGCGCATTAATATTCCTAACACTTGCCCAATTTGTGACAATTTAGTATTTCTATATAAAGCTTATATTATGAGTCACACAATAGCATTGGTAGATGACGACCGAAACATACTTACCAGCATAAGCATGGCTTTAGAAAACGAAGGATTTAAAGTTCAAACTTATATTGATGCAGAAAATGCTCTGGTAGGTATCAGCAGAAATCCTCCAGATTTGGCAGTAATAGATATTAAAATGCCCAGGATGGATGGAGAAGAATTGCTAAAAAGATTAAGAAAAAAAACTTCAATTCCAATATTATTTTTAACATCCAAAGATGAAGAGGTTGACGAATTGTTAGGTTTGAAACTCGGAGCAGATGATTTTATAAAAAAATCAGGTGGATTTTCTATCAAGGTGCTTATTGAAAGAATAAGAGTACAATTAAGAAAAAAAACAATTAAAGAAAATATTGATGAATCTAAAAATATTATTAAACATGGAAAACTTGTTCTAGATGCATCTCAACTTGAGTGTGAATGGAATGGAAAGTCACTTCCAGAAAAACTTACTACTACAGAATTTTTAATTGTCAAAGAGCTTGCAAAAAGACCTGGAATAATTAAAGAAAGAGCTCAACTAATGGACATAGCATATAAAGAAAATACAGACATAGAAGACCGCACAATAGATAGTCATGTAAAAAGAATTAGAAAAAAATTTAAAAAAGTAGACCAAAATTTTTCGGCAATAGAAACTCGATATGGTAGCGGATATAGGTGGAATATTAGCTAATGAAATCTAATTTTTTTAGTTCAAGCTCAATATTGAGAAAATTTTTAGTTTTTAATTTAATAATTTTTTTGGTTTTAGGAATTTTTACTTTTTTGTATCTTATTGCCATAGAACCCAACCTAGTTAAAAATAGATCTGATCATCATTCAAAAATAATAAGTAATACATCTGATCATATTAATAGATTGAATGTAAAATTTACTAAAGAAAGTGCAACAGAATTTTTATTGTCTACAAGATTTTTGTTTCAAAATTTAGATCGAGTTCAATTATATGATTTAAATTCTAATTTAATAGCAGATACTGACACATTAGATTTAGTGCAGGATATTTTTATTAAAAGTCAAAATGTAGAGGAAACATCAATCGATAAATTAGATGAAAATAAAAGTATTGATGAAAATTCACAGGAAAGCCAAGCAATAACTTTTAATACGGAAAGTTATGTACAAGAATATTCCAAAAAACAAAATGTTAATGATAAATTAATTATCAGCGAAACTATCAATAACAATTTTTATGTTATAACTGTAAATACAGTAAAAGTTGATGGTGAAAACAGGGGCTATATTATTGTTTCAGAAATCGCAAACGATATATTGGTCGCTGTATCTGAAAGAAAAAATTTTATAATAAGAACAGTTTTATCTATAGCTTTAGTTATTTTTATTTTTTCGGTTTTTTTAAATAAATATATTTTAAAACCAATAAGGTCTTTGGTTTTATACACAAAGGCAATTAAAGAAAAAGACGTAAAAATTAGAAAACATGAAAAATATTTACTCAGAAAGGATGAAGTTGGTCAATTATCTAGATCCTTAAATGAAATGACGGAGGATTTATATAAAAGAATAGGTGTAGCTGAGTCATTTTCATCTGATCTAGCGCATGAAATAAGAAATCCTTTAACTTCCTTAAAGGGAGCTTCTGAGGTTTTAGATAATACTTTGGATAGCGAAAAAAGAAAAAAATTAATAAGAGTTATTGGTCATGATGTTGAGAGAATTGAAAGATTAATTACAGACTATTCCCAAATGCTAAAAGATGAGGCTTCACTTTCTAGGGCAAAAATGAGCAAAATTGATCTTTCAAATGTAGTTAACTCTGTAGTTGAGGATTTTAATAGCGACTTAATAAATTCAAACAAAAATATTAAAATCAATATAAATCATTCTAACCTAAATGGATCTAAACTTAATGTTTTAGGAGTCGAGAGCAAACTTGAACAAATTATAGCAAATCTTTTAGATAATGCGGTTTCGTTTAGTCCTTCAAATAGCAAAATATCTGTTGCTTGTGGCATAAAGAAGCGAGACATACAATTGGTTATTGAAGATGAGGGGCCAGGCTTTAATGAGAAAAATATTGATAAAGTTTTCAATAGATTTTATAGCAATAGACCAGAAAAATTTGGGGAACATTCTGGTTTAGGATTAAATATTGTAAAAAATATTGTAGAATTGCATGGTGGTTCAATCGTAGCCTCTAATCAAATTGGTAATAAAAAAGGGGCGAGAATTGAGGTGCTCTTGCCGGTTTACAATTAATTTTCATTGAGCAATAAGTTGCTAATCTTATGTTAACTTGTTAAATAGATGCGAACCATGTCACAAGATTTTAAAATAAAAGATATTAACCAAGCAGATTTTGGGCTTAAAGAAATTTCAATAGCTGAAAGTGAAATGCCTGGTCTAATGGCGTTACGTGAGGAATTCAAAGGTAAAAAACCACTCAAAGGAGCCAAGATCTTAGGATGCTTACATATGACGATACAAACCGCAGTTTTAATCGAAACTCTCGTTGAATTAGGAGCTGAAGTAAGATGGTCATCCTGTAACATTTTTTCTACTCAAGATCATGCGGCTGCGGCAATAGCTAAAAAAGGCATTCCAGTTTATGCTTGGAAAGGAGAGACCGAGGAAGAGTATATTTGGTGTATAAAACAAACTATTGAAGGAAAAAAAGACTGGAAACCTAACATGCTATTAGATGACGGTGGAGATTTAACCGCATTAATGCACAAAGATTATAAAAATCTTCTTAAATCTGTGAAAGGAGTCTCTGAAGAAACTACAACAGGAATTAAAGCTCTAAAAAAAATGGAAGTAGAAAAAAAACTTTTAATTCCAGCAATTAACGTAAATGATTCTGTAACAAAATCTAAATTTGATAATTTATATGGTTGTAGGGAAAGTTTAGTTGATGGAATTAAAAGAGCCACTGACGTTATGATGTCCGGTAAGACAGCCCTAGTAGCTGGATTTGGTGATGTAGGAAAGGGAAGCGCCGCTTCATTAAGACAGAGTGGAGCTAGAGTAATGGTGACCGAAGCAGATCCTATTTGTGCTCTACAAGCAGCTATGGAAGGTTACAAGGTAGTTTTAATGGACGAAGCAATAAGTGGAGCTGACATAGTAGTTACAGCGACAGGCAATAAAGATATTGTTACGGCAGACCATATGAGAAAAATGAAAGATC
>Ga0066836_10002290_pt1 | contig 10233 bp, 7 predicted proteins | sample ETNtaG_18_FD_71568 | JGI IMG/M metagenome (GOLD analysis project Ga0066836, IMG submission 71568) | Marine microbial and viral communities from oxygen minimum zone, Eastern Pacific Ocean - ETNP201302SV91 | ecosystem: Environmental > Aquatic > Marine > Oceanic | place: Pacific Ocean: Eastern...
CTCAATCCTTCAGCGATCATGTCAATGGGTTCATTCCAAAAACTTGTCAGCATGTCTTTCACTGGATTGTTCTCTGCTTCTTCGGGTGTTCTTCCTAAATTCATTAGGTCGCGAATAACTCCCTCTGATCCGTAATCACGGCAATCCCCATATTCGGTCATAGTTATCCGATCGATTCTGTTGCAAAGTCCGGTCAACGTTAAAGGCAGCATCTCGGCGATGCCTCCTGGGTTGATGCCCGATGCGTGCAGATTCACTCCTCCGCTTTCACATGCCTCTGTTAACCGCTCAGCGCTTTCTTTATCTTGTGTAAAAGGAAACCAGTAGGGACATGGTGTGACGATGTGTTTGCCTGATGCAAGTATCTCGCACATCTCTTCTACATCCCATGGCATTGGGGAATAGATAACGCAATCAGCTTCTAGTTCAATGACTTCTTTCTTATCTTGAGTACAAATTACTCCTGTTGGTTCTTCACCTAGCAATTCACCCGCATCGCAACCATTCTTTTCATCCGAATAAACTTTCACGCCTACAAGTTCAAGTCCTGGGTTTCTTAAAATACTCTTAAGAGAAGCTTTCCCAGTTATCCCTGTTGCCCATTGGATGACACGTAATTGTGCTGACATTTTCCTCCGATCGCAATAACAATAATACGTCAAAAAGTTACGATAGCGCCTTAAACCTAGTACCATAAGGATTTCATTACGAGGATATGAGGGGCCTGGCCCAGTGACTATCCGCCAACCGACTTGTTTAAGAACGGTGGCAACGCCAGGGGCAATGAATGTAGGTCAGAATGAGCATGATAACCACCGAAGTCGGAGAAGGAACCTTATCGTTTTCGGTAGAAATATCGCCTCCGAAAACTGATGCAGGTCTAAAGAATCTTCAGAATCAAATTTCACTTTTGGATACCATTAATCCAAGAACCATCTGCGTCACTTCTGGTGCTGGAGGTACAGATAACATCCAAACATTTTCTACGATCAAGCATCTAGAAAACCACACGATCTCTCCCCCAACAGCTCATTTGACCTGCGCAGCGAATACCAAGTCCGAAACTCAAAAAACGCTGGACCAATATAGCAAAGCGGACATATGTAATATTGTCGCTCTTCGAGGCGACCCTAAAAAAACAAATGACTCTCCCATGCCTCCTAACGGCTACGCGAATGCAGCAGAATTGGTTCGCGGAATTCGAGAGCGTAGAGACGGCAACCGGTTCCACATTAGCGTCGCCGGATACCCAGAAGTTCACCCCAAAGCGAAATCAAAAAAAGCTGATATAGAAAGTCTGAAAGTTAAAATAGACGAAGGAGCGGACCTCATTTTAACTCAATTCTTTTTTGATCCAAGTATTTTCTTCTCGTTCCTAGAGGACCTCCACAAATCAAGGATAGATGTGCCAGTAGTCCCTGGGATTATCCTAATTTCTGACTTTCCACGTATCCATAAATTCGCTGAGAAGTGCGGGGCTCACATTCCCGATTGGATTTCCAATTGTTTCACCGATATAGAAAGCGGATCTGAATCAGCGAATGCTGTAGCGGAAGAGCTTGCCCTACAACAATGCACAACGCTCATAGAAAACGGGGTCCAGATGCTCCATTTCTTCACTTTGAACCGTTTAGACCTAACCGCACGGACCTGCGAATCACTATTAAACGAATTCTGCTCTTTGAAAGCTTCGAACTGTAGGAAACCATGACTACCTTGGCTTCAGAACGACTATCAGCTTTCCGAAAGGCACTAAGCGAGCGTATCCTATTATTTGACGGAGCCATGGGCACAAGTATCCAGACAATGGATCTCGCACCCACGGTGTTCACCGGCGAACGATTCGAAACCCATAGTTATGACCTCAATGGAAATAACGACGTGTTAAGTCTCACTTCTGAAGCGACGATAATTTCAATACATGATTCATTTCTTAGCGCTGGCGCTGACATCATTACTACGAATACTTTCAACTCCAATGCCATCTCACAAGCGGATTATGGTCTAGAGAATTTCACACACGAACTCAACAAAGCTTCTGCCCAACTTGCTCGTTCCTGCGTTGATAGGCATCCAGGCACCCAATGGGTTGCTGGATCATTAGGGCCCACCAATGCCATTGCGAGCTTATCCCCAGATATAGACCATCCGGAGAAAAGGGACGTATCTTTTGATGAATTGGTAGAAGCATACAGTGAAGCTGTTGAAGGTCTCATTGAAGGAGGAGTTGACTTCCTTCTCATAGAAACAGTTTTTGATGCATTAAATGCAAAAGCAGCGTATTGCGCTATTGAAGATTACCGAGATAGGTCGAAAATCGAGATTGAAATTCTAATCTCTGGAACGATTACTGATCTCAGCGGAAGAACCCTCTCTGGGCAAACTCCTGAAGCATTCTGGAATTCTGTCAGACATATGAAACCACTCGCTGTCGGTTTCAATTGCTCATTAGGAGCTGAAGATCTTAAAGGTCCTGTAACGGAACTAGCACGAGTAGCTGATGTCCCGATTTGCTTGTACCCGAACGCCGGTCTTCCAAATGTTGATGGCCAATACGATGAAAGCCCTGATTACATGGGTGGAATTATCCACAAATTAGCGATTGAGGGCATAGTTAACATAGTTGGTGGTTGCTGTGGAACAACACCAGCCCACATTCGGGCCATAGCGGATAGTATCGCAGGTCTTCCTCCTCGAGACATCCCAATAATACCTGTAGCTACTCGGCTTTCAGGTTTGGAAGCACTCGCTATTAGTAAAGATAGTTTGCTTGTGAACGTTGGAGAGCGCACCAATGTGACGGGATCCAAAAGATTTGCGAACCTTATAAAATCAGATGACTTCCATGCAGCCGCGGCTGTTGCTAGGGAACAAGTGGAAAATGGCGCCCAAATTCTTGATGTCAACATGGATGATGCAATGTTGGATTCAGAGAAAACAATGACTACTTTCCTACGCCACATAGCAACGGAACCTGAAATAGCGAAGATCCCCATAATGGTTGATTCGTCCGAATGGTCTGTGATTGAAGCGGGTCTTCAACAGATACAAGGTAAGGCAATAATTAATTCAATAAGTCTCAAAGATGGCGAAGAGGCTTTCCTTTCTAAAGCTCGACGAGCGCAGAGATACGGAGCTGCCGTCATTGTCATGGCATTCGATGAAAATGGCCAAGCAGATAGTCTGGAAAGAAAAATAGCTATTTGTGAGCGGGCGTATTCTCTTCTGACGTCTATAGGAAACTTTGCCCCTGAGGACATTATCTTTGATCCTAATATTTTCTCAGTTGCGACAGGGATCGAAGACCACGATAATTATGGGAAAGATTTTCTTGATGCTGTTAGGCACCTTCGAACTTCTTGCCCAGATTCTCAAATCTGTGGAGGCATAAGCAACCTTTCCTTCTCTTTCCGCGGCAACGATTCACTTCGTGAAGCCATGCACACAGTTTTCCTATTTCATGCAGTTAAAGCTGGGTTAAGCATGGCAATAGTGAACGCTGGACGTTTGCCCATCTTTGAAGATATCCCTATTAGCTTGAGAGAGACAATTGAAGATGTCTTGTTCAATCGTTCACCAGAAGCTGCATCCAACCTTTTGTTAGCTGCGCAAAGCTCTCAGAACTCTTTTATCGTGGAAGAAACTGGAGATTCGTGGCGTGATTTAGAGATTCTTGAGCGACTTACTCATTCTATTGTTCAAGGCATTGATGAATTCATCATTGAAGACACCGAGGAAGCCAGGCAAAGATTCGCAACAGCGGTAGAGGTGATTGAAGAACCCCTAATGGATGCTATGAACATAGTTGGAGATCTCTTTGGATCTGGCAAGATGTTCCTGCCCCAAGTTGTGAAAAGCGCCCGAGCAATGAAAAAAGCAGTGGCGTACCTTGAACCGTTCATTGAACGAGAAGGAGGAGAGAGAAGGAATGCTGGGAAAATACTTTTAGCTACCGCTCGCGGAGACGTTCATGATATTGGAAAGAATATTGTCGGAGTGGTTCTCCGGTGCAACAACTACGAAGTTATTGATATTGGTGTGATGGTCCCCGCTGAAGAGATTATCGACAGGGCAATAGTGGAGAAGGTAGATGCTATCGGAATTTCTGGGCTAATAACTCCCAGCCTTAGAGAGATGATCTATCTAGCAGAAAAGATGGAGGCGGCAAAGTTAAATATTCCGCTCCTCATTGGGGGTGCGACGACTAGCCAACTACATACTGCTCTTAAAATTGATTGCGCTTATGAGAACAGCGTCGTTCACGTTACGGATGCTTCTCGAGCGGTCAGCGTTGTTTCTCGTTTGTTAGACGGAACAAAAGATTTTAAGGAAAAAATCGCTGAGGAATACGCGAACATTCGGTCTGCCTACGACCGTCGGAAAATTTCTAAACCGATCCCCATCAAAGAGGCCAGACAGAATGCTGCGAAATTGACTTTCCCGTATGAGGGGATGCGTTCACCTTCTTTTCTTGGAGCACAAACTATTACTGACATTGACACTAAATCACTAGTGCCTTTCATTGATTGGACTCCTTTTTTTAGAACTTGGGATATTGCTGGCAGTTACCCTCGTATTCTAGATGACGAAAAAGTAGGCGAAGCCGCTAAAGATCTCTACGCTGATGGTCTAACGATGCTAGATGAGATCATTTTGAAGAATTGGATTACACCTCGTGCCGTCATTGGGTTTTGGCCTGCCTATACGCTTGGCGACGACATAGCTATTTTCACCGATGAAACACAGTCTGAGCAGATAGCCACGTTTCATACACTTCGCCAGCAAGTTCGTCATAGCGATAGTAGACCTCATTATGCACTGTCAGATTTTATCGCACCGAAGCATAGCGGAATCAAAGATTACATAGGCGCTTTCGCTGTTAGCACTGGACATGGGATTGAACCGTACTGCGAAGAATTCGTTGCTAACGGAGATGATTATCGTTCGATCATGATCCAAGCTCTTGCTGACCGACTAGCCGAAGCATGTGCCGAATACCTTCATCATGAAGTTCGGACCCGTTACTGGGGTTACGAGAATACAGACTTTACAAATGAGGAACTGATTCGTGAACGCTATCAGGGCATTAGGCCCGCACCTGGATACCCTGCATGTCCAGACCACACTGAGAAAGGGACTATCTTCTCACTCTTGAATGCGCGTGAATCTATAGGAATTGAATTGAGTGAAACATTCATGATGTCTCCAAGTGCTTCAGTGTCTGGACTGTATTTTGCTCACCCAAGTAGCAGATATTTTGGTGTCAGACGAATAGATCGAGATCAAGTTGAAGATTACGCTCTTCGGAAACAATTGCCTGTAGGTGAAATAGAGCGTTGGCTTGCTCCCGTTATTTCTTACTAGAAAATTGGGGTGTTTCATGATTGATCCAAAACGTCTTGTCAATGTAGAGTTGGTTAACGACCTAAAGGCATGGAGGGACAATGACGCAGATTCTTGGACAATTTTGCATAAACGTTAGAGATATTGAGAAATCGCTTGAATTCTGGGAGGGAGTGTGCGAATTGCCACTTCATCACAGAACAGAAATACCTGGCGTTCTTGAAGCAGTACTTCAAGCCCATGAAGGGGGGTCGAGAATCCAATTAGCACAACACCTTGACAATGATGAACCCATCGATATGGGTACCGCCATGTGGAAACTATATGTCAATACTTCTGATTGCAGAGGTATCTACAAACGAGCTATCGAAGCTGGCTGCGAGTCAGTCATGGAGCCCGAGGAGCTAGAAAGATGGCCTGTGACAGTGGCATTCGTTAAAGACTTTGATGGATACCTAATTGAGTTTGTGGAACACCATCAAGGAACTCGGCCAGGCGTCCCTGATCCAAAAAAATCCTAATCTAATACAAGGGGGAATATGAAAAAAGAATCAACAGCGCAACGGGCGACATTCTCGTCATTCCAAGAATCAACGAAAGAAGATTGGGACCTAATCATGTCTCAACGAGGCTCCCTTACAGCTTCACTTCCTGGGAAGATAATCCAACAACTTGAGTATTTGCGTGACGACTACGGCGGCTTTCCAGTTGACCGCTTGGAACACAGTCTGCAAACTGCGACTCGTGCGGAAAGAGACGATCGCGACGATGAATATGTCATGTGTGCTCTAATCCACGACATAGGAGATATTCTCACCCCCCATAATCACCCTGATTTAGCAGCTGCGATTCTGAAACCATTCGTTTCCGAAGAAAACCATTGGATGGTTCAACATCATGGAATTTTCCAAGGGTATTACTTTTGGCATTATCTCGGTGGAGATAGAAATGCCAGAGATGAGTTCACAGAAAACGAATTTTATGACCATTGTGAACAGTTCTGCTCTCTTTACGATGCGCCAGCCTTTGATACCTCGTATAACTCAAACCCACTGGAATACTACGTTCCTTTGATTCATGACTTCTTTGGACGAAACCCTTAATAACATTTGCTGTTATGTCCACAATTGCTACCCAGAGGACATCGTTTCCAATCTTCATTTTGATAGCCGTTTTCGCTCTTGGAGTTATGTCCTGCTCAGACAACGTTCAAATGGATTCTGACCTTTCGAAAGAACAACTTCCTCTATTAACAACCGGGTTCCCAGAGATGACAGAAGACGAAGCTAATGTAGACTCCGGAAACAAGAAAGAAGGAAGCAACCGTGTAGAGCCACCGATTGCTTCCGATCATGCGGAATTGGATAAAAAATTGGATTTCATAGATGACAGCGAGTCTGCCCTCTCACGAGAATTGGTTGGAACAGGAATCCAACAGGTATCTATTGATGTTGGAGCGTTCACCTTTGATGCTCTTATTGCTGGTCCCCCAGATGGGGTACCGGTAATCCTCCTGCATGGTTTTCCTAGCACGAATTACCAGTGGCGTTCTCAATTGGTCGCGTTAGCTAATGCTGGCTATCTTGCCTTTGCGCCGAATCAGCGAGGGTATTCCCCGCTTGCAAGACCTATCGGAGTTACAAATTATCTTGCTGATCTATTAGTAAAAGACATTCTTCAAATCGCAGATATTTTGGGTTGGCCGAAATTCCATCTGGTTGGGCATGATTGGGGGGCATTCGTTGCTTGGTCCTTTGGAGGTGCTCACCCTGAAAGACTCATTTCTTTAACCCCGATTTCGGTTCCGCATCCAGAAGCTTTCGCCATCGCGCTGGCTGACCCTACTGGTGAGCAAGCAGCAATGAGTAGCTACGTAGATTTCTTCCGACAATCTGATTCCGAGGAAGCATTCCTTGCTAATGACGCTGAACTCCTCAAAGGAATTTATCAGTCAGCAAACCTGTCCGAATTGGAAATGGAACCGTACTTTGAAGTCCTTGGAACACCTGATGCTCTTTCGGCAGCTCTAAATTGGTATCGGGCGAACAGTTTTTCTCCGGACTTACTTGAAGGTTCAGTACGCAGAACGGGGGTTCCTGATATAGAACTTCCGACTATGTACATATGGAGCAGTGACGATACTGCTCTGGGTCGGCAAGGCGCAGAATTAACTGCTCAATTTGTTTCCAACGACTATCGATACGAGGTCTTCGAAGGGGTGAACCATTGGGTAACTGAAGCAGCTCCCGAAAAACTTAATGCTGCTTTAATAGATTTCATTTCAAGCTACTTACCTAATCATGAGTGAAGGAACGATTTCGAATTACCGTTTGGATGGACCGAGGAATGCGTTAGCTACTCAATCTGGCCTTGCTAATGCCCTGTGGTGGCGGCCCCCTATCAGTCGGAAGAAACTTGAGTTGTTTTCAAAGCGCGGTAACGCTCGGGCTATCCGTGATACGACTCTATGGTTAGCCCTTACTGCCATCTCGGGTTATTGGCTTTATGCAACATGGTTCTCATGGTGGTCTTTTATACTCTTCCTCTGCTATGGAGGACTTTATGGAGGAGCCTCAGATTCTCGCTGGCATGAATGCGGCCATGGAACCGCATTCAGGTCCGGAACGCTAAACAATCTCGTATATTATTTGGCTTCTTTTTTGTTGTGGAGAGAACCAACCGTTTGGAGATGGTCTCATTACCGACATCATACGGACACGATTATTGTTGGACGTGACTACGAGATTGCTTACCCTAGACCTACGAAGGTTTGGATGCTCCCATTGATATTTTCCCATCTTCTCAATGGCCCTAAACTTTTTCTTCGTATAGCAAAACACGCCACAGGTCGAATTGATAGCCAAGTAGCAGACTACGTCCCAGCATCAGAATTCAGAAAAGTTACCTGGGAAGCTCGAATATTCCTATTAGTCAATCTAGGTTCGCTAACTGCTTCATTAATTCTTTGGTCAATCTTTCCGATACTCCTTATCGGGTTACCGACCATTTATGGGGCATGGCTTTTTGTGTTCTTCGGATTAACTCAACACGCTGGCCTGCGAGAAGACGTGCTTGATCATAGAGAAAACACGCGAACTGTTCTAATGAACCCAATATCTAGATTTCTCTATTCAAACATGAACTATCACTTGGAGCACCATCTCTTCCCTGAGGTCCCCTACTACTCATTACCTTCTCTACATAAGGAACTAGCTCCATACTTGCCGAAGCCATCACCGTCGTGTTGGCACGCATACCGTGAAATTCTTGATATTTTCAAAAAGCAAAATCAAGACATTCGAGCTGAAATAGTATCTAGAGATATTCCTAGTGTCATGTCGACCATCTCTCCTGAAGAATCAATTCTACTGCCGAAGAGAATTAATTTTAACGGAGGTCATACTTTGGGCATGGTGCAGGATTTGCCAATTGGTTCGATGCGTAGAGTGGAACACTCATCTGGCACCTACCTGCTTTGCCGGCCAAATGAACAAGAAATAATACTGAGTGATGGTGTCTGCACTCATGGCAATGCTCTTCTTTCCGATGGCGTTCTCGATGGCTTAACTATTGAGTGCCCGAAACACAACGGTCGTTTCGATTTAAGATCTGGAGCGGCGATACGCGGCCCTGCTAAGAAAGGCATCAACCTCTATTCCTGCTCTTCAGATGAGGGAACTCTTGTAACGAAATTTCAAAAATTTAAAGAATTAGGTTAAGTCTTTCTCAATGTACGGTTCGTTATCGCTATCTATCCTTGAAGCCAGGTATGCTCCAGCAGTTATTGGTTTATAGCGGTTTAAATTCTCATCGTTCACACAGTTATCAATTACCTCGATCACTACGGTGGGGTCAGGATTGATAAAGAATGGTATTGAATATCGAGAACCCTGTTTGGGGGTCCTTGCCCTATGCGGGGTTGAGCAGTACCTATCATTGGTCCAGCGCGCGAGCATGTCGCCCAGGTTGACTATAAGTGATCCTTTGGGACTATTGATAGGCAACCATTCACCATCCTTTTTCTGTATTTCTAATCCGGCAACACCATCAGTTGCTAATAGTGTTATTAACCCATAATCAGTATGCGTTCCCAATGGGTATTCTTCACTATCTGGGTTAAGCGTCAAATAATGCAAAAACCGTAAACGGCATTGTGGATTATTCATTTTCTGTTCAAAGAATGATTTGGAGACACCTAACTTTGTTCCTATAGCCTTGAGAACCTCTGAAGCTACAATCAACCCTTGTTGTTGATATTCCTGTATTTGTTGTATTGATTTTTCGAGAAGAAATGATTGGATCTCATCTCCTAAGCCCAAGTCAATAAATTCTGCCTTGCCTGTTTTTCTGCGCATGTTAAGCGCTTCGTTACCATTTGGGACATAGCCGTATCTATTCTCACGAGGAATTTTTTCTTTCTCTTTTTGTGGTAAATCAAAAAATGCTTCCGCAAAGTGAAACAGTTGGGTTATCTGATCTTCCAGACCATGATTCACAAGGTTAAAAAAACCCAGATCTTTACAGGCATTATCAAGAAGTTCAATTTCCGAATTTTGAGTTTTTGAAATAGTTGATTTCAAATTCTGGTAATTGATGGCTTGAATTTTCAGAGATTCATTCACCATAGTTTTATCTTACCCTTTCTTAAGAAACGAACTGAAATGTTTTTCATCCAACTTCCTTTCCTCGTTTGAGTCTGGGAGAATGCGAATACCCGGTTAGAAAGAGTGCATGGACGCAAAAAATTCAAAGGCTGCTGAAACTGATGTGCGTATTGGCCTTGTTGCCTGCACATTTGGGTATATTTTTGTTGCTGTTGCTCCTGTGATAGTGGCATCTTCTGATGTCCACGGAACAGCTATTGCTTTTTGGAGATCCTGGATTGGCTTT
>Ga0066836_10002292_pt1 | contig 10232 bp, 12 predicted proteins | sample ETNtaG_18_FD_71568 | JGI IMG/M metagenome (GOLD analysis project Ga0066836, IMG submission 71568) | Marine microbial and viral communities from oxygen minimum zone, Eastern Pacific Ocean - ETNP201302SV91 | ecosystem: Environmental > Aquatic > Marine > Oceanic | place: Pacific Ocean: Eastern...
TGCGAGCTGATGCAACCGCCCGCAAACTTGCTGACTCTGAAGGTATTGACCTCCGATATTACAGTATTATTTATGACGTCATAGACGATGTAAAAGCTGCTCTAAGTGGGTTACTTACTCCTGATGTTAGAGAACAAATTATTGGTGTTGCAGAGGTAAGGGAGATATTTAGGTCTCCAAAATTTGGAGATATTGCTGGCTGCATGGTTACAACGGGCTTTATTAAACGTAATAATCCAATTCGCGTTTTACGTGAAAATGTTGTTATTTATGAAGGAGAACTTGAATCATTACGACGTTTTAAGGATGACGTAAACGAGGTTAAATCAGGAATGGACTGTGGTGTTGGGGTTAAAAATTATAATGATGTTAAAGCGGGCGATCAGATTGAAGTGTTTGAACGAGTAAGTGTCGCACGAAAGATTTGATTATTGATTAAAAATGCCAAAAGAGTTCGGACGCAATCTTAGAGTAGCACAACTTCTCAAGAAGGAGTTAGCCATATTAATCCATGAAAATTTTCCATCAAAAGAATACGGGTTAATAACTTTAACTAATATTGATGTGTCTTCCGATTTAAAGAACTCAACAATATTTTTCACAAGTTTAAATTGTAAAGAATCTAATTCGGAGCTTATTGATGAACTTAATCAACAGGCAAGTTATTTTCGTCATGAGATTTCTAAATTACTAACATCAAAAACAGTACCATCATTATCTTTTAAATATGATCAGTCAATTGAACGTGGACAAAGACTCAGTAATATTATAGAAATGATTAGTAATAAAAATGAAGAAAATGGAAATACAGAAGAGAAAAATTAAGAATAATGTAAAAGGCATTCTTTTATTAGATAAACCTATCGGTATAAGCTCAAACAGATTGCTACAGATTGTAAAACGCATTTATAACGCAAAAAAAGCAGGGCATACCGGAAGTTTAGATGTGCCAGCATCTGGCTTACTTCCAATCTGCTTTGGGGAAGCAACGAAAGTATCTGGGTACCTTTTAAACTCAAATAAAAAATATTTTGTTAAATGTAAATTAGGAGAAACTACTACGACTGGCGATGCTGCTGGTGCCGTGCTTCTTACACGACAAATTCCACAAATAACAGAAACAATACTTACAACTATATTTAAAGATTTTATCGGCAATATTAAACAGACACCACCTATGTTTTCATCACTTAAGCATAATGGAAAACGTTTATATGAATTTGCTTACAAAGGTATTGAGGTTGAACGTAAGGCAAGAGATATTAGAATATACAACATAAAATTACTTCAAATTTACCAAGATCATTTTGAGATTGAAGTATTTTGTTCTAAGGGTACATACATAAGAACTCTCGCCGAAGATATTGGTGAAAAAATAGGCTGTGGCGCACATGTTTCATCATTACGTAGACTGGAAACGGGATCATTTAATCTATTACATGCCGTAACATTAGATGAAATTAAATTCACTGCCGAGAAAGGGCATCAAGCTTTATGCGATTTGTTATTACCAATGGACACAGCATTAAAAGATTTTCCTAAAATTTTATTGGCCGAAGACAAAATATATTGTCTTCGTCAAGGGCAATCGATTGAAGTTTCAGGTATTCTAAAATTGGGTCAATTAAGAATTTATAATAGTTCTAATGAATTTATTGGTTTAGGGGACGTAATAAAAAATAGTCGAATAAAAGCTAAGAGGTTGATTAATATAGTATAATAACTATTTTTTAGGATCAGTTTTTTTTTAAAATCTTTCGCTTGTTACACGTTATATGCGCAGGTAAAATACGCGCCAAATTAAAGTATAGAAAAAAATCCGTAGGAGTTTTGAAAATATGGCACTAAGTCATGAACAGAAATTAAATATAGTTAAAGATTATCAGCAAGGTACAGACGATACTGGTTCACCAGAAGTACAAATTGCATTATTAACGTCCCGCATTACAGATCTTTCGGATCATTTCAAAGAACATAGCAAAGACCATCATTCAAGACAGGGTTTGTTGCGCATGGTTAATCAAAGACGGAAGTTACTCGATTATTTAAGAAATAAAGATATTGGCCGTTATCGTGAATTAATAACGCGTCTTGGATTACGAAAATAATACACATCTAGATATTAGCCGAAAAAAAATGTATATAAGCCCGCAAATGCGGGTTTTGATTTTATATAAAATTTAATATTTAAAACTCAAGATATAATTTATAAATTAGGAATATTTCATGAACATCACAAAAAAAGAATTTCAGTTTGGCAATCAGAAAGTCATTATTGAAACAGGTAGAGTTGCTAGACAGGCAAGTGGTTCAGTTATGGTACATATGGGGGATACTGTTGTGCTTGTGAGTTGTGTTGCAAAAAAAGATCAAAAGGAAGGACAAGATTTTTTTCCATTAACAGTTGATTATCAGGAAAAAACATATGCAGCAGGTAAAATACCGGGTGGCTTTTTTAAAAGAGAAGGAAGACCATCAGAAAAAGAAACATTAACATCGCGATTGATCGATAGACCTATTCGACCACTTTTTCCAAAAGATTTTAAAAATGAAATCCAAATTATTGTAAACGTAATGTCACTGGATCCATTAGTTGATCCTGACATACCAGCTATAATAGGGGCATCAGCATCTCTTTCGTTGACTGGAGCACCTTTTAATGGGCCAATTGGCGCAGCCCGTGTTGGCTATAAAAATGGCCAATATATTCTGAATCCATCTTTTAATGAACTTGATGATTCCGAATTAGACTTAGTTGTTGCTGGTACAAGCTCATCTGTCCTGATGGTTGAATCAGAAGCAAAACAATTACCAGAAGATGTAATGCTTAATGCAGTTATTTTTGGTCATCAGGAATTACAAATTGTTATTGATAATATTAAATCTTTAACTAAAGAAGTAGGTGTAAAATCCTGGGATTGGGTTGCTCCAGATCAAGACGAATCTCTTGAAAGTGAGACAAAAAAACATACTACTGATTTATTGCGTGATGCTTATACCATCCACGATAAACTTGAAAGAAAAGAGAGAATAAATGAAATTAAAAATGAAATAATTACAACGATGACAGATCAAGAAGATTCTAAATGGTCAGCAGCGGAAATTGCAGAATCAATTTCAAAATTGGAAAGCAGTATTGTTAGAGGTGGTATTTTATCCGGGGAAAATAGAATTGATGGCCGTGATTCGCAGACTGTTCGCCCAATTACAATAGAGACGGGAGTATTGCCTCGCACCCATGGCTCGGCTTTATTTACTCGCGGTGAGACCCAAGCTTTGGTTATTGCAACACTAGGAACGCAGCGCGACTCTCAGATTATTGATGCTATTGAGGGAGAGCGCAAAGAGCCATTTATTTTTCATTATAATTTTCCTCCATTTTCCGTAAATGAAACAGGACGTGTAGGAATACCAAAACGACGTGAAATAGGGCACGGACGTTTAGCAAAAAGAGGTATTTTAGGTGTGATGCCTGATATGGAAGAATTTCCATATTCAATACGTGTTGTATCCGAAATTACCGAATCAAATGGTTCAAGTTCAATGGCATCTGTTTGTGGTAGTAGTTTAGCATTGATGGATGCTGGTATTGAGCTTGACGGTCCAGTCGCAGGTATTGCGATGGGCCTTATCAAGGAAGGCGAAAAGTTTGTTGTGTTATCTGACATTATGGGTGATGAAGACCATCTAGGCGATATGGATTTTAAAGTTGCTGGTTCGGAAAAAGGAATTACTGCTCTACAGATGGATATAAAGATCGATGGCATAACAAAAGAGATTATGGAAACAGCATTAAGTCAGGCAAGAGATGGTCGGTTACACATACTAGATAAAATGAATAATGTATTATCTACTCATAAAGCTGAAATGTCAGAATTTGCACCACGTATAACAACTATAAAAATACACCCTGATAAAATTAGAGATGTAATTGGTAAGGGTGGAGCAACAATACGAGCAATTACAGAGGAGACCGGTGCGACAATTGATATTACTGATGATGGAACTGTAAATATTGCCGCAACAGATAAGGCAGCTGGTGATGAAGCAATGAGGCGTGTTGAAGAAATCACCGCGGATATAGAGGTAGGCAAGATTTATGAAGGGCGTGTAGCTAAATTAATGGATTTCGGCGCTTTTGTTAATATTCTTCCAGGGAAAGATGGTTTAGTTCACATTTCACAGATTTCTGAGGAAAGAGTTGAAAATGTAAGTGATAAGCTTAGTGAAGGAGATACTGTTAAGGTTAAAGTTTTAGAAGTTGATAAACAAGGCAGAGTTAGACTAAGCATGAAAGCCATTATTGAATAAGTGTTTTCTAGAAAATAATTTTTTGTTTGGCATATATTATTAATTTTCTTACTAGTATTTCCATTTATACGTTTGATGATTATGAAAAATATATAAGATAAGAGAATAATTTTGCATAATTATTTATTAGTAATATTCATTATCCTTGCATCTACTGCATGTTCGAATAAAGAAAATTCCTACTTTCCTCTCAGTAGCGGCTTAAAGTGGCACTATAATGTTTCCTTAACTACAAGAGATGGTTTAGAAAAACAAAAATATATTCTTCATAATATAGGTGCTGATGAATTAAATGGAGAACCTGTATTTTTACGCAAATCACTGGATGGCACAATTTTATATTATTCAATTTCTGATGATGGAATCTATTACTTGGGAAATATAGATAGTAAAGCGACTAGCCCTAAATTTTATGCAGATAAACGTTTTGTAATGCCCAAGCCTTTTACAATTAATAAAAAATGGGAGCAAATTACGTACACAAGATTATTAAAAAAAACAGGCCCGCCACAGAGAACAGAGTTTAAAATTATCGCTGAAGTACCATTGGAAATAAAAATTGAATCAATGGAAGATACTGTTATTGTTCCAGCAGGACAATTTAGTAAATGCATGAGAATCAGGATGACTGGTTCGGCATATAAAGATGCTGGGAATTATGTTGGGCTGACGCTAGTAAATGTGGATCAGACAAATTGGTATTCACAAGGTGTTGGTCTTGTTAAAATGGAGAGAATCGAAACAACGGAGAGCGATGCATTGGATAAAGGAACATTATCAATCGAATTAACAAATTTTGAATCAGGGTAAATATTTTATAACTTAAATTGTTAGCTTAATTATTTCTTTTTCAGTTATAACGATATCCATATTAATATCAGTTTTTTCCAACGGTAAATACGTAACAATTTGCTCTTCAAATGCGAACCCTATTTTTGTTTTAACTTTATTTTTTGAAAACCAGCGATCATAGTAACCACGGCCATAACCCATTCTCTCTCCTTTTTTAGTGAAGCCAAGACCCGGAGTTACTGCAATATCGATTGTGTCTGATGAAATTTCACCCGATTTAGGCGTTAAAATACCAATATTATCTGGTTCCAAATTTGATAAATTATTAAGCCTAATAGCAACCATTTCTACACTACTAATAATCTTAGGAACAAACAAATCTATATTTCTTTCTAAGATAAAGTTAATTAATGGGTGCGTCTCAACTTCGTTTATATGTGAAATGTAGCAAAAAATATTAGTCGAATATTTGAATTTATCAATCTCATATAAGAAATTTGTAATTTTTTGACTTTTTTGTGTTCGTAGTTCTTTATTTATACTGTCGCGTTTTTTTTTAAGTTTTGAACGTATATGTTCTTTTTCTTTTAATAGATTCATGGAATTATTTTTATAATAATCAATATGATAAAATCACTTCTCAAGAATAAATATAAAAGATTCATTTTTTTTGTTACAGGGTTTTTTAAGACACAGAGGAGTTTTTTTTTATTTATTCCTTAACTTGCTTCCTTTTTCGATGTTTTTACGTACAATAGCGCCTTTTTTCAATTGAGTATATTATACAGGCAATCTGGGTGTGAGGACTAAAATACAGTGGTTACAATAAGATTATCAAGAGCAGGAACTAAGAAAAAGCCATTTTATCACGTGGTAGTTACGGATAGTCGTAATAAACGCGATGGTCGATTAATTGAACGCCTTGGATTTTTTAACCCAATGGCTACTGGTCAGGATGTACCAATTAAGATCGATGTAGAGCGAATTAACTATTGGTTGTCACAGGGAGCACAAACTTCCGCTAGGGTTAAAAAAATAATTAAGGACAATGCATCGGAAGCCGCTTAAACTTCCGACCTTTAGTATGTCGTTAACGTAATTTTCTTTAAAACTAACATATTGCAAATAGTTAGATTTAATGCTGCAAAACAACACCACTTTAGTTATTGGTAGAATCGGCGGAGTATACGGTGTTAAAGGCTGGTTAAAAATATTTTCATTTACTCGACCAAGCAAAAATATATTTTCTTATTCACCCTGGATACTAGAAATTGATGATATTTTTCATGAAATTAATTGTGAAGAATTTCGAAAAAATGGGGAAAATTATGTAGTAAAAATTTTAGGAGTAGATAATCCAGAAGATGCTAGCCGATACACAAATTGTGATATAGCAATAACAGAGGAACAATTACCACGATTAAAAGATGATGAATATTATTGGCGAGACCTGATCAGCTTAAAAGTTATAAACCAAAATGGAGATTTATTAGGAAAAGTTAGTGATATAATTGAAACAGGTGCGAATGATGTATTTGTTATAACTAATAAAAATAATAATAATCATAAAATACTAATTCCATACGTAAAGGGACTTTATGTCCGCAATATTGATCTGACTACTCAAATTATAAATGTCGATTGGGAAGTGGATGAATAATGTTTCAGTTAGATGTAATTACACTTTTTCCAGAAATATTCGATTCAGCACTGAATAAAGGTGTAATCGGCAGAGCAATAAAAAATGATTTAATTGAAATTAGGGGATTGAACCCACGCGATTTTACCAAAGATAGACATAAGGCAGTTGATGATCGTCCTTATGGCGGTGGACCAGGAATGGTTATGTTGTATGAGCCGGTTTGTGCTGCGATTAACAAGGCTAAGGAAAAACAGAAAGATTCGAAAGTAATTTTTCTTTCTCCACAAGGAAAAAAATTAAACCAATCTGCTGTAGTTGAATTTTCTAAACTTGAAGGGATGATATTGGTATGCGGGAGATATGAGGGCGTTGATGAGCGTATTATTGAGTCTGAAATAGATGAAGAATGGTCAATTGGGGATTATGTCCTTAGTGGCGGTGAATTTGCTGCGTTAGTGTTAATTGATAGCGTTTGTAGGTTACTACCAGGGGTTTTAGGAGATAAAAATTCGGCGAAAGAGGATTCATTTGTTGACGGCTTGCTAGACTATCCTCATTATACGCGACCTGAGAATATTAACGGTTATTCAGTGCCTGATGTTTTACAAAGCGGTAATCATGAGGAAATAAGACGTTGGCGGGTTAAACAGGCTCTAGGGAAGACTTGGCGGGTTAGACCAGATTTAATTGAATCTATTGAACTTGATGACGAACAAAGAACATTATTGCAGGAATATATTGATGAATTTGAAAATTCCTGAGCTAAATAAATTAAAAAGTAGGTGGAGTTTGAAAAATGACAAACATAATTGAACAGCTTGAATCCGAGCAGATGACGCGGAAAATACCAAGTTTTGGTCCTGGTGATACTGTTGTTGTTCAGGTTAGAGTTAAGGAAGGGAAACGAGAACGTTTACAAGCATTCGAGGGTATCGTCATTGCGGTCAAGAATAGAGGTTTAAATTCGTCATTTACAGTGCGAAAGATTTCTTATGGCGAAGGTGTAGAGAGAGTTTTTCAAACATATAGCCCAAGTGTTTCAGAGGTTCAGGTTAAACGACATGGTGATGTACGACGTGCAAAATTATATTATATGAGAGACCTTCGTGGAAAAGCAGCACGTATTAAGGAAAAAATAAAAACAACAAAATAGTCTGTTTAAATGTACTAGCTAGTTCAAGAATAGCACTGTAAAATCTACTACATTAAGATAAAGTATCGGTAGTGATTTTTGAATATATCAAAGACTATATTTCTACACGCCTCAAAAAATTTCCTGAATTATTCTAAATATTCATGACTAAAAGCATGAATCAAAATAGAAAAAAAATTTTAAAAAAATCTTGTGAGACCATCGATTTATTTTTGGATAGTCTTTGGATGGAGCGAGGTTTGAGTAAAAATACTTTGGCTGCATATCGTAGTGATTTGTATAAATTTTTAATTTGGTTAGATAATCAAAATATTGAGATTACAAAGGTCCAACCAAGTAATATTCTTGCTTACTTAGCAATGCAAGGAAAAAAATCAACTCGCACACTCGCTAGAAATTTATCAAGCATACGTCGTCTCTATGAGTATTTGTGTAGAGAAGAAAAGATAAAAGTAAATCCAGTTGATAATGTTGAAGCACCGAGATTAGGTCGAAATTTACCAAAGTCCTTGACTGAAAATGAAGTTGATTTACTTTTAGATGCTCCAGATGTAAAACAGGTTTTGGGGCTTAGAGATAAAAGTATGTTAGAGATTCTGTATGCTACTGGTTTAAGAGTATCGGAACTCGTAACACTAACATTACATCAAATTAATTTACGACAAGGCGTCATTAGAGTTACAGGAAAAGGCAATAAAGAAAGACTGGTGCCGCTTGGAGAAGTCTCAAATGATTGGTTAGAAAAGTATATTGCCTCAGCGCGCAATGAAATCTTGAAAAATAAAATAACAGATACATTATTTCCTAGCAGAAGAGGTAAAATAATGGCTCGGCAAACTTTTTGGTATATGGTTAAACGTTATGCAATAATTGCCGGTATAAAAAAAGATATTTCACCTCATATATTAAGGCATGCATTTGCTACACATTTAATTAATCATGGCGCTGATCTAAGGGTTGTACAGATGTTACTTGGACATAGTGATATATCAACCACTCAAATCTATACACATGTCGCTAGGGAACGACTTAAGGATTTACATTCACGACATCATCCGAGAGGTTAGGTTGATTCTCGGTGCTTATTTTTTATATTGTTTTCAAAGACAAATAGATACAATGTATAATAGAGAAACCGAAGAAACTAGAAGCTATTTAAGGATTAATCTGCATGAAAATTAGATTCTATTTACTACTATTTATTTTTATTTCAATAGAAATTTCTGCTGATGAAGAACTAAAAAAACGTTTTCAGGAATCATTATCAAGGCTATCTTCTGATTTTGAAATAACAGATGTTAAGGCAACACCAATAAAAGGGGTATATCAAGTCACAATCGGGCCAGATATAGTTTATATGACTAAAGATGGTAATTATGTATTGAAGGGTGAGATTTTAGATATAAGTAATCGTAGAAATATTACTGAGGATGTCCGAGCTGAGAATAGGGTACATTTATTAAATACAATTTCAGAAAAAGAATACATAGAATTTTCTCCATCCTTAACTAAAAACTATATCTATGTTTTTACTGATACGGATTGCGGTTATTGTAGAAAACTCCATAGAGACGTCCCAGAATTAAATTCAATGGGAATTGCGGTTCGTTATCTAGCATATCCGCGTACTGGTGTTGATTCAAAAATTGGAGATGAAATGAGAGATGTTTGGTGTGCTAGTGATAGACGGAAGGCGCTGACTGCTGCAAAAAATCGCGAACAATTTCAATCTAAGCCATGCGATGCACCTATCGCCAGGCATTATGCACTTGGTAAAGAACTTGGTGTTAGTGGTACGCCGGCTATCTTTTTAGAAAATGGCATAAAGTTACCAGGTTATATACCCCCAGATGAAATATATCGCCAAATACACAATTAAGATTATACAATGAAGCTTATACTTAGCTAATTTTCTAAATTCTGTTTAAATCCATTTATAGATTTAACAATTGCTTTTGATAAACGCCCGTCGTTTTCTTTGGTTATTACCTTTACAGGTAGAAAATCCAAATCATAAGCACACCACAAAAATGTTTCCTGCTTATTTTTTTTGTAACGTGCAAATTTCATAGTATTAAAATTACCAATAGGCGTTTCAATTATTTCATCTTGAATATATTTAAAAAAGTATTCCTTAATTTTTCCTCCATCAGCTATTAAGTATTTTTCAGGGATGTTTCCTGATTTGAGATCTATCATAATAACTAGTTGGTAAAGCAATTTATCTAGTATTCCAGTTTGTGTTTTCATGCGCCAAATTGAGTCATTAACACGGTTGATAATTTGTTGATCATTCCAATTAAAATTAATTTCAACATCCCTATTTTTTTTGCC
>Ga0066836_10002299_pt1 | contig 10218 bp, 10 predicted proteins | sample ETNtaG_18_FD_71568 | JGI IMG/M metagenome (GOLD analysis project Ga0066836, IMG submission 71568) | Marine microbial and viral communities from oxygen minimum zone, Eastern Pacific Ocean - ETNP201302SV91 | ecosystem: Environmental > Aquatic > Marine > Oceanic | place: Pacific Ocean: Eastern...
GCAAGTCCGCTAAAAGCAGCTCCAACTTCAGGATCTCCAATAAATACTCCTATCTCTGATTCATCAAAAAACTCTTCAATCATTAACTTTGTTAGATCTGATGAAGCAGGTGTAAGTTCTGATGGTTTTAGCATTACCCTGTTACCTGCAGATAGAATTCCAGCTAATGGAGCTAAGGCAAGGTTTAGAGGAAAATTCCAAGGGCTAATTGCGCCAATAACACCTTTGGGTTGATATCGGATTTCTGCTTTAGCTCCTAAAAGGGATAAAGCTGAGCCTAAAGGTGCAATGGCTGCTTTTCTTTTTTCAGTTTTCATCCATTTTTTTAGATTTTTCTTTGCGTGCATCATTGGTCCTACAACTGAATCTACTTCAGTGGCCGCTGACATTACCGGATCTCTATTACCAAAATCATCTTGTAAAGCAGAAATTATTTCTGTTTTATACTTGGTTACCATAGAAACCACCCGATCTAAACGATCAGATCTAAGTTCTAAACTCGGTGCTCCCTCTTTAATATTTAAGCTCTTTTGAAGCTCCAAAACTCTATGCATATTTTCTATAGTTTCATTACTCATGTCTTTCCCCTTAATTAAACTGATCTTTTAGCCTTATCTTTTTCATTGCTGCTTTTAATTGTATCTCTAATAGCCTCCCAATCTTTATCTTCAAGTGAAGCTAATGCTCTATAAAAGGTTCCACCAGTTAGGTATTCAGCACCATCAATAGCAATTGTTTGTCCATTTAAATAGTTACAACCATCAGACATAAGAAAGGTAGCTAAGTTCCCTAATTCTTCCATCTCCCCCACTCTCCCCATAGGGTTTTGACTGTATGATCCACTAGAATCTGAAGCTGCAGCATCTGGGTCTTGACCAGGAGACAATCTGGCCCAAGCTCCTTCAGTAGGAAAAGGACCTGGTGCAATAGCATTTATTCTTATTCCTGTTTTTCCCCATTCCGTTGCTAATGATTGAGTCATGGCATGAATGCCACTTTTAGACATGGCAGAAGGCACCGTAAAAGCAGATCCTGTCCAAACCCAAGTTGCTAAAATTGATATAATATTTCCACTCATACCAAGCTCTAACCACCTTTTGCCTATGGAATGAGTTACGTAGAAAGTTCCGTGAAAGACAATGCTTGCTATAGCATCGAAACCTCTGTGAGATAAATCTTGTGTTCTAGAGATAAAATTTCCTGCAGCATTATTAACTAAACCATGTATAGGAGCTTCTTCAAAAATTTCACTTATAGTGTTATCTACGTCTTGAGGTCCTCTTATATCTAAACCATAATACTTAACTGAACCTCCATTTTCATCCATAAGTTCTTTAGCTGTGTCCTCTAATACACTTACTCTTCTTCCACAAATTAGAACTTCTGCACCGTATTTCAAGAAATATCTAGACATCTCTTTTCCCAGGCCAGATCCACCACCCGTTACAAGAATTCTTTTTCCTTTAAGTAGATCGTCTTTAAACATGCTATCTCCTTTATTAATTTGGTAACTTACTATATCAAATAACTACGTTTTAACCCTTATTTTATTGCTCAAGGGAAGTCTGAAGGCTCTTGGGTATAGTTTTTATAGTCTTTTCTGTAATCTTTTTTTCTTATCCATTTATGTCTTTCGTTGCTTAAAACAAAAATAAGGCAAAAAAGCATCAGAGAAGACCCTAATAAGTATGGGTATGAAGGATTTATTATATATAGAGGCATGGAAATAATTGGAGAAATAACATGGCCTATAGGTATTACCATACCTAAAAAACCGCTGGCTGAACCTTGGTTTTTCTTACCAACTGAAAGTGAAAGAGAGGCAGATATACCTGGACCCAACATTCCTCCACCTAAGCCATAGAAAAATAGTGAAATATAAATAGGGACAAGAGATGTGCTATTAGCTACTCCAATTAAAGAGAAGAATACAAATAGGATGCCTAATCTGATTAAAGATCCAGGAGAGGTTTGTAACCTATCAGCTATCAAAAGCTGACCATTTAGGATTCCTAGTGCAGATAACATAAAACCAATACTTGCAAGAGCTATAAAGTTAGTTGAATTGGGATCAATAACATCCTGGAAGTAAAAAGAGGACGTCTGAACTAGTGCAGCATTACATACTCCAAAAGATGAAGAAACTATTAAAAATGGCCAAACACGATTATCAAATAGAGAAATTTTTTTTAAGTCTTCTTTGCTCTTGAGTAAAGGTGGTGATTTTTGTTTAGTGATTAAAAAAATTACAAAAAGAGCTCCCAAGGCAAAAAGATAAAAAGGAGCTGTATAAGAAACAAGTAATAGAATCCCAGCCAAGGCTGGTCCTAAAATTCTTCCCATTGAAAAACCTGAATCAAGTCTCGCAAAAGCTCTACTTCTGTCTTCGATTGAAGATATATCGGCTATCCATCCCCCAGAAGCAGGCCTAGTTGCACTTCCAAATAATCCATTTAAGACTCTTGCTGCAATTAATAAAATAAAAAGAATTAAGCCCGTTAATTTCCCAGCCTGACCTACAGAGATAGTAAAACTGAAGAGAATTAAAGAAATTGCAAACCCAGATAACCCTATAATAACTACTTTTTTTCTTCCTATAGAATCACTTAATGAACCCCATATAGGACTAAAAAGCATCCATACAAAAGCAGAAGTGGCAAATATAGATCCAATCTGCACTTCTGATAGGCCTAGATCTCTTGCTATAGGAGGTATAGTTATAAAAACTACTGACTGACCAGCTCCAACACATAAAAGCCCAGCAGCCAAAATCCAAATCGTATTTGGTAACTTTGATAACTCTTTACTCATAAGTCATGATCAGCATATGAATCTTATTATTCTCAGGATCATGAACTAAATATTCGTAATAACTTGATAAGCTGTGAGACCATTCATGCTCATAGACCTTTGCTTCATTAAAAGAAGAATTAAAATTTCTACATTTTTCTAAAAAATACAAAATAGATGTTTCATTAACAAATCTATCTAAAAGATATTTGACCTTTGTTAAAGATTCCTTAGAGATAGGTGGGCAAGACCATTTAGGAGAAGAAACAATCTGAACAACTTCACTCTTAAGGTGTTCTTCTGAAATCTTTACAAAGTCTCTTTCTCTTAAATTTTTAGTTAAAAAAGGTCCGTGCTTACCAGCACTCTTTTGTGAGTAGTGATCAAAAAATAATTCTTGATAAACTTGGTTATTTAAAAACGAATGAAAAAATATTTTTTTAGTAACTTTAGAAAATCTAGGTTCCGTATTTAAGGTAATTAATCTAAGCAAGCCATGTTCATGTAGGCGGATAAGGTGTTTTTTTTCTACCCTAAATTCATACAGATCTTGGAATGATAAAATATTATTGTTACTCAAAATCCTTTTATACCTATGGCTTGCCTTACTTCCTTAATAACAGGACCAGAGATTGATAAAGCCTTTTCTGATCCTTCAACTAAAGTTTTTTCAACGAATGCTCTATCTTTGATTATTTTATTGTATTCATCTTTAAATGGTTTTAAGAATGAATTGAGTTCATCAAATAAGACTTGTTTAGCTTCGCCCCAAGCTATCCCTTCTTCATAGAGCTTCTGCAGATCATTAATCTGTTCTTTGGTGCTAATAGCCTTATAGATATTGAAGATGTTGCAAGCTGATGAATCTTTAGGTTCACCTGGTTCAAGTGAATTTGTTTTAATCTTCATAATTACTTTCCGTAATGCTTCTTCTGCGCTGAATACAGGAATAGTATTGTTATAAGACTTACTCATCTTTCTTCCATCAACACCAGGAAGAACTCCTGTGTCTTCATCAATTATCGCTTCTGGAGGTGTAAGGATATCACCGTAATGATGATTGAATTTTAAAGCTATATCTCTAGTCATTTCTATATGTTGTTTTTGATCCTGTCCTACTGGAACAGAATCTGCTTTGAACATCAAAATATCAGCCGCCATTAAAACGGGATAGTTGAATAGACCCATATTTATACCTTTATCAATATCATTTACTTTATTTACTTCATTGTCTGCGGTTGCAGCTTTGTAAGCATGAGCTCTATTTAATAAACCTTTAGAGGTCAAGCAACTTAGGATCCAGGCTAATTCAAATATATGCGGGATATCAGATTGCCTATAAAAAATTACTTTTTCTGGGTCAAGACCGCAAGCTAGCCAGCATGCTGCAATATCAAAACCTGATAGGTGCCTTAATTCTGAATCAGAATTTTTTATTAAAGAGTGATAATCTGCTAAAAATAAAAAAGATGTGGTGTCTTTCTGTTCACTTGCGTTTATGGCCGGCAATATTGCACCAAATAAATTACCTAAATGAGGTACACCAGTTGTGGTTATTCCTGTTAATACTCTATGCTCTTTACTCACAAAAACTCCAATAAGTATTCTAACTCATGTAACAAATAAAGTACTTGATAAGTGGGTTATATGGATTATTATTTTAGCAGTATTTATATGGCAAGAATCTTTTTAGCATTAACACTTGAAAAAAATCTAAATGATCAAATTATAGAAATAAAGAAAGAGCTTAAATCTGATTTACTGAAAGATGCCAATGTAAATTGGCAAAGAAATGATCTCCACCACCTTACAGTTTATTTTGCTGGGGAGATGGAACCAGAGCAAATATCCCAAATGAACGAAGATCTAACTAAGATTAACTTTACAAATATTTCAAGATCTATTGACCTAACTGCTATTTCTTTTTTTCCAAATGAGAATAGTCAAGTTTTATCAGCCTTGGTCAAACCTAACTCACATTTAAATACTCTTTATCAGGAAGTTGAAAAGATTATTGTTAATATTGGTCTTGGTTCGGAATTAAAAGACTATAAGCCACATATAACCTTAGGTCGTTTTAAAGAGAAGGATAGACCCCAATATGAATTTAAGGCATTTGAAGAGCCTTTAAAAGGAAAAGTAAAGCAATTATCTGTGTTTGAAAGCGAATTTACTAAAGGGAAGACTGAGTATACTCTTTTAGAGAGTTTAAAAATATAGAGTTCGAAGTTGAAGGGGTCAGTGTGGGTTTCTCACTGTGTGGTTAGTACCCTGTCTAACTCACAGATGGTTAACTTTCGTTAATCCTTTCACCCTTCTTCTTCTGTCCATTTTTTTCCTGATTCGGGTCTCGAGGTCCGATTCTTTCCAAAATATGTCCTAAGTGCAATTTATCAAATAAATTTTTTAATGCAAGAAAAAAAATAAAGAAATTAAAATTATCTTTCTAATCTTTTATACCAATCCTTGCCATCCTTCTTTTCAAAATTTGAAATAAAATTGAAGATTACCTCTAAATCGTCAGAAATAAATAACTCTTCAAAAGTAGTTTTAGGTAAAAACCCTTCATTTACAGCCTCTTTAGAAAATTGATAAAGAGATGAGTAATATCCGTCTACATTAAAAAGTATAATAGGCTTGGAATAAAAACCTAATTGATTCCAGGCTAAAGCTTCAAATAGTTCTTCCCAGGTTCCCACTCCTCCTGGTAAGGAGATAATAGCATCAGACAATTCTGCCATTCTAGCTTTCCTTTCATGCATAGAAGATACTATCTCAAGTTTAGTTAACCCTTTGTGCCCAACTTCTATTGCATTCAATTGCTCGGTAATAATACCTGTCACCTTTGCCCCTTTAGATAATGCGGCATTGGCCGTAACACCCATAAGTCCGTTGCTGCCACCTCCGTAGACCATAGAGCAGCCATTATCGGCTATCGTATTTCCCAGCTCTACAGCCCTTTCTGTATATTCAATATTATTTCCTGAAGCCGAGCCGGCATAAACACAAATGGATTTCATATTACCTTCCTCAACAACAACTATATCACCTATAATTATTTATATGGATACCTTGAAGATAGATATTGTTTCAGACGTTGTCTGTCCTTGGTGCGTAATAGGGTTTATAAATTTAAAGAAAGCAATCCAACAATTAAAAAAACATATAAATTTTGAGATCTCTTGGAAACCTTATGAATTACATCCTGAAATACCTCAAGAAGGTTATGACAAAGAGCTGTACATGCAACAAAAATTTGGATCTTCAAATGGAAGGTCTCCTTACAATGAAATTATCAAAATAGGAGAGTCTATAGGTTTTGAATTCAATTTTTCAAAAACAGAAAGAATACCTAATACCTTTATGACACATCGTCTTTTATGGAAGGCTGAACAATATAACTTGCAGACTGAATTGTCTGAAACTTTATTCAAGGCATACTTTACGGATGGCTTAAATATTGGATCCAAAGAAATGCTTTCAGAATTGTGCGAGTCTATTGGTATGAATAAACAAGAAATCATGAACTTCTTAGAATCAGAAGAAGGAGGACAAGAGATAGCCGATCTTGAATTGGATTTTATTGAAAAAAGTATAGGAGCTGTTCCAACTTATTTCATAAACGACCAATATATTATCCAAGGAGGTCAAGAACCTGAAACGTTTGTTTCATTTTTTAAAAAAATAATTGAAAAAGAAAATGCATCTAATCAGTAGTAATAAGCTTTCTCAAGCAACAGTGCGTAATGAATTTTTCCCTTTTTTTCATGTAGAAAATATATTTTCAGGTGAGGTTGATAGAGATTTAGTTATCAATGATTTTCCATCCATCAGCAATGGAGGTAGTTTTCATATTGACTCAATTCATTCAGGAGAATCTATTCATAAGTTGATTGATGAACTGGAAAGTGAAGAATTTAAGAGGATCTTAGAAGAAAAATTTAATGTTAATTTAAATGATGCAAAAGTAGCTACTACATTAAGGGGTTACTCTCGTAAAAAGGATGGCAAAATTCATACTGACTCTAAAACAAAGATATTGACTGTTCTTTTGTACCTAAATAAGAATTGGCCAAAAACAAATGGGAACCTAAGATTGTTAAAAGAAAACAATAATTTAGAAGATTATATTAAAGAGATACCCTGTACATTTGGCAGCATGGTTGCTTTTAAAGTAACCAATGAGTGTTGGCATGGTTTTAAGGCTTACGAAGGCAAAAGACTCTCCATCCAGCTTAACTATATATATCCGGAAGCACTAAGATCTCATAACTTAAGACACAGAATTAGCTCCGGTTTAAAATCTATTTTTAAAAAGAAAGTATAGGAAAGAGACCTGAAAGTACTGATTATTAAATTAACTTCGATGGGGGATCTTATGCATGCCCTTCCAGCTTTATCTGAAGCAAAAGAAAATATTGATAATATAAGCTTTGATTGGGTTGTAGATAAGAACTTCGCTTCTGTTCCTTCTTGGCATCCCCTAGTAGATAAGATAATTACTACAGACCATAGGAATTGGAAAAAACAATTGTTTTCAAAAGACTCTAGAGATTCTTTACTACATGTAATGGATAAAATAAATGAAGGTAATTATGACTATGTTGTAGACATGCAGAATAATCTTAAGAGTGCTTTTATCTCTTATTTAATTAAACACGAAGTAGTCGGTATGGATGCTCAAAGCGCAAGGGAATATCCTGCCCATTTAGCCTACTCATATAAAATTAATGTAGACAAAAGACTACATGCAATTGAAAGGCAGAAAGAACTACTAGGAAAAGCTCTTGGCTATAAGAGTAAAAAAAATAACGTTAACTATGGGGCATTATTTAATAAATTCATTAAACCAGATATAAAACTTGCTAGTGAATATATTGTTCTAGTGCAGAATGCCAGTTGGATCACGAAACAATGGTCAATTAAGAATTGGCAAAAATTAATTAGGCAAATTGAAAAGAGAGGTATTCCAATGTTATTACCTTCTGGAAATTTAGAAGAACTTGAAAGAGCCAAAGAAATTTGTTCCATTTCAAATATGGCACAAGCAATAGACTTAATGTCTTTAAATGAAATAGCTTACATTATTAAAAATGCTAACATTTCTATTTGTTCAGATACTGGTTTAGCCCACCTATCGGCTTTAGTTGGCACGCCTTCTATAACTTTATATGGGCCAACAAAAACTTCTTTAATTGGAACATGTGGAGAATACCAAATGCACCTAGTTGGAGATAATAAAGATATTAATAATATTAAAGTTTCAGAAGTTATAGATACACTAGAAAGAAATAGTAATTTATTTAACTAAATTACATTTCTTAATTACTAATTATAATTCTAGATTTTTCGTAAGCTTCATTTATTAATTTGACCTTTTCTTCTCTTAGTCCCTTTCTATTCTCTATAGTCTTGCCTAAGATCAAATAATCTTGTGATCCTTTAGTATAGTTTGGCCAATTAAAATCACCTTCAGGTATAGGATTCCCTGTTTTTGCAAAGTTAGTCCACATATCCATCATAAGTTGTGAAAAGATAAGGTCTTCTTTCGAAACATCAATCTTAAACATTCCAAAATCTCCGAAAACATAAGGCACTTCTGCAGCATGAAAGGCTTTAAGATCTTTAGAACCATTAACTGACGGATACCAATCCCATAAATATAAATAAACAGGACTATCAACAGAACTCATTAATTGAGCCCATTTTTGCATAGGTGCCGTAAACATGGCATCAGTAGTAAAATTTATCCAAGAAGACTTAGCTTCTTCTTCATTTTTTGAGGGGTAAAGATCATAAATTTTTTCGCTAACATTAGGCAAAACTTCAACTATAGACGCAGGAGTAAAATCAACATATTTAAGTAAATTAGCAGATGCTGGATTTAATATGCTAGGAGCAAAGGTAGTTGCCTCATCGGCTGTACTTCCTAAAAGAACAGGTACATTAGCCTGGGCACCTTCTAAAAATATCTTAGAAATATCTTTTGGTATAACCTCTCCATCAATAACAGTTAAAGCATCAAAATTAGTTAAATATAAAGGGTCATTTTTTAGATTATTAATAATCTCATTAGGATTTAATTTTCTTAAATCATCTAAAGAAGGTTTGTCCATACCTGAGATATTCTTGGCCAAATTTAACCCTAAATTTTCTGCACTATCCGAGTATGGAGTTTTTTGTTTTAAATAAGTTAAAGGGATTAACCTTGCTCCACTCTGTCCTATAGCTTTATGAAATAAACCTTTTGAAAGAGGAGTTGCCTGCATAACATTAACGCTCCAAGAACCAGCGGATTCGCCAAATATAGTTACGTTATCAGGATTCCCTCCAAATTTTTTAATGTTCTTTTGTACCCACTTCAAAGCAGCGACTTGATCTCTATATCCTTGATTGCCTGAAGAGCCTTTATTTTCTTTTGACAGTTCAGGATGGGCAAAAAACCCTAAAGGTCCTAATCTGTAATTAATAGTTACTAAAACAATATCTTTTTTAGTTAATTCTTTACCTGTGTATTCTTCACCGCCACTACCCCACACAAGAGCACCTCCATGAATCCAGACCATTACAGGTAGATTTTCAGAGACCTTTTCTGCTCTAGTCCATACATTGAGATAAAGACAATCTTCATCCATTGCGCTTAAATCATAGCCATCATCATAAAACTCTGTTGGCTGATGAGGTTGATAACATATTTTACTGAACTTCTTGGTGTCTAAGATTCCGTCCCATGCATTAACATTGCCAGGAGGGGCCCATCTCAAATCATTTATTGGAGGGGCGGCGTAAGGTATGCCTAAATATTTTTTTAAAGTTCCTTCTTGAAAACCTTCAATAATTCCATCTGAAAGCTGAACTTGTGTGTTAATAGGCGCATTACCATTACAGGAAACAAGGAAACTTATAAAAAAAATAGATATAAAACTTTTAAAATTCATATTATTCACTCTGTATTTCTGTTTTAGGTAACTTTCCATAAGCTCTTTTCATATCAGGATCATCTTTGGTTAGTTTTTTTAAAGGTTTCCATAATTCAGCATGGATAGTGGCAGCTTTTTTAGGGTCGTCACGCAGCATACCGGGTCTCTCATTGCCTTCCCAGAAATCATTTGGGTCTTCTGTAGAAAAGGCAGATCGAGCCCAAGATAATTCCTTTTCTGTTAGTTGTAGGTCAATGGGTTCTGACTTACCTCCACTTAAAGAAGCAGCTAGAAAAGCGTGTGCCTCAATAGTACGTTCATACATACTCAAACCAACATGATCTGCCCAACGAACTAAATGATATTCATGACGAATATCATTATCCCAAAAAACTCTATGTAAAAATTCTGCTCCATCATGTAATTGAATAAAGTCTTCATCGCCTACCTCTAGATAAATATCTAAACCACTTTCTCTTATTCTTTTAGCATTGTTAACAGCTATATT
>Ga0066836_10002302_pt1 | contig 10209 bp, 12 predicted proteins | sample ETNtaG_18_FD_71568 | JGI IMG/M metagenome (GOLD analysis project Ga0066836, IMG submission 71568) | Marine microbial and viral communities from oxygen minimum zone, Eastern Pacific Ocean - ETNP201302SV91 | ecosystem: Environmental > Aquatic > Marine > Oceanic | place: Pacific Ocean: Eastern...
TTTAAAGTACCTGTTGAATACCAAACCCAAATTATAGCAGGCAGGAAAAACAATAATGAAGAACCTACAAGAATACCTAAATACAATCTACTTGCTTTTAACGATTGCTCTGTTTCTTTGTGTGCAACAAGAGGGTAGGTAGCAAATGTTAGAAATTCATAAAATATAAATAATAACAGTAAGTTGCTAGACCATGCTACACAAAGGGCACCAAAAATAGACAATGCATAAAAGCTATAAAACCTTGTTTGTTTTTTTTCATTATTTCCTCTCATATAACCGACGGAATAAATTGCTGCTAGTATCCATAGCCCAGAACAAACAAGACCAAAAATTGCTCCTAAAGGTGTAACATTAAAAGAAAACTCTAAGTCCTTGAATAAATGAAATAAAAATAAACTGTGGCTCTGATGATTTAGAACGCCTATAGAGATTTTTATAGAGGCATAAAACGAGATTAATGCTCCAATAAAGCCCAAAGAATCTCGTAAATTTTTACTATTTTTAAAAATTAAAGTAAATAAAGCTACTATTAAGGGAGATAATAAAGCAATAGCAATCAAGTTTGTTTCAAACATTATGATAAAACTTTCCAAAAGATAGCTTCTGAAGATTTAAGTGCACCATTAACAACTGGAAAGGTATAAATTCCTAGCACAATATTAAGAAAAGCCAACACAATCATTGGAATATAAAGGGACGGCTTCTCAATGAATTTTATACTATTTTCATTTGGCTCTTTCATCCATATCTGTTCTATAAGCTTCCATGCATATCCCATGGCTAAGAAACTTGTTAAAACGATAATAAATAATACTGGCCAATTTCCATGATTAAATACAGCTTTGAGTAAGAATACTTTTGAAATAAAGCCAATAGTTAAAGGCAATCCTAAAAGACTTAAAATAACAATAGTTAAGCAGATAGAAGTTATTGGCATTGATTGTCCAAGACCTTGTAGGCTATTAAGTTTTACCCTTTGATTTGACAAAATAGATATTGAACCTATTCCCATAAAAAGGGCTGCCTTCATCATTGAATGGTTTGCTATGTGAATAAATGAAGCCATTATTCCCGAAGCAGTTCCTAAGCTTAGCCCTATAGTTATGTAACCAATTTGAGATAATGAAGAAAAAGCTAAAAGTTTTTTGATATCATTTTCATATATTGCTCTAATTGTACCAAAAAATATCGCAATAATTGAAGCTGGAAGGAATACCCATTGCAAAATAATATGTGTAAATTCATCAGCATTAGATAATAACGTAAATAAAATCCTTGCTAAGACATATAAAGCGGCTTTTGTTGCTGTTGCAGTAAGCAATACAGAAACAGCTGTTGGTGCAAATGTATAAGCTGCAGGAAGCCAAATATGAAGGGGATAAATAGCTGCTTTAACCATAAGACCAATAATTATAAAACTAACTCCAGCTTTAACTGCATTATTATCTGATAATTCAGATAGCTTGATGGTTAAATCAGCGATGTTAAGAGTTCCTGTCACTGAGTATAATAGTCCCACGCCAATAACATAGAATGTTGCTCCTACCGCTCCTATTAAAAGATAATTAAAAGCTGCAGTTAATGCTCTCTTATCTTTATTTGCTCCTAGAGCTACCAATGTTACTGATGACAAAGATGAAATTTCTAAAAATACAAATAAATTAAATGCATCTCCGGTAGTTACCAGCCCTAACAATCCTCCTAATGCTAACAACCACATGCCATATACTTTTGATTGAGAATTTTTACTTATTTCAAATTTTAATGACGTATAGGCATAGATAGTGGCTATAAGGCCCATGAAAGAGATAATGACTATCATAAATGAAGAGGCGCCATCTATGACGTATTCTATTCCATATGGAGGAAGCCATCCACCCATATAATAGTTTATTGTACCACCAGATGAGACTTTCAAAAAAAGTGTTATTGATGAATATAGACAAAATAAAGCTCCAGCCATAGCTACCAACCAAGATAGAAATGGGACCGTTAACAAAGCAGCTATTGGGGCAAGCAATAAAGGCACAACAACTTGAAGTGCAGGCAAATTGTTTTCAATTGCTAAGTTTTCAATCATTGTGAGTTTTCTTTAGTGTTAATGGCAGCAATTTCATTTTCTTCTATAGTACCAAATTCATTTTTAATTCTCAAAATTAGTGCAAGGCCCAAGGCAGTTGTTGCTACCCCAACAACAATTGCCGTCAAAATCAAAACATGGGGTAAGGGGTTAGAATATAGAGTTTCTTTAATTCCAGTTAAGATTGGAGCTGTTCCACCCTGAACTTTCCCTAATGATATATAAAAAAGAAAGACACTAGTTTGAAAAATTGTTAATCCAACCATCTTCTTAACCAGATTATGTCTTGAAATTACAATAAACAATCCTGTCATCATTAAGATAATTACAATCCAGTAATTCCATATCCCTAATATTCCGTGGATCATTTGCCTTCACCTTTCCAAGAAGAAAATAAATGGAATAATATCAACATAACCCCAGCAACCGTTAACCCTACACCAAATTCAATAAGAAGAATGCCTAAATGTTGTCCATGTTTATGATCATGAGCTAAGACGCTGTAATTTAAATATTCACTGTTTAGATAAACAGATATTAGACCTGTGCCTCCATAAAGAAGCACACCTAAAGACATAATAATAACATTAAGATTTTGGGAAACAAGTCTCCTTCCTTCACTCAAACCAAATATTAATGAATGCAAAATAAATCCAGCAGCAACAATTACTCCTGCTTGAAATCCACCTCCAGGGCCGTAATCACCATGAAACTGGACATAAAGGCCAAACAATATTATGGGGCTAACAATAATTTTTGTGCAAACTCTTAGTATTGGATCTCTATTCATCTTTGTTACTCTGACCTGAATTATCCCCTAACAATAAAAACACACCGAGTCCTGCAGTAAAAATTACTACTGTTTCACCTAAAGTATCGTATCCTCGATAACTGGCTAAAACACTTGTGACTAAATTTGGAATGCCCATATCTGCTTTAGTGTTTGAAATATAGTACGGCGCAACATGTTGATGTATTGGCGAAAATACATCACCTATTGTTGGCAAATCAAAACTTGCCCAAATTAGCAAACAACCAACTATAATGCATACAATTAAAGCAGGAATAGAATTGTCATTAACTATGTTTTCTCTTTTAGGAAGGTGTTTCATTGCAGCGATATATAATACAGTTGAAAGGCCAGCTCCAACTGCTGCTTCAGTAAATGCAACATCTACCGCATCTAAACTTACAAATATAATAGCTGATATTAGAGAGTAAGCACCAGCTAACATGACGGTAGTAAAAATTTTAATACTTTTTATCGCAATAACTGCAATGATTGCTAATAGAAAAACAAGGAAACCATTTATAAAAAATTCAATCATTTTTAATCTCTGAATTTTCAATCATTGCTTTTTTTAGTATAGGTTTTACATCGTTTTGTTTTGCGGATATTGCAACAGCATGCCCAGAAATAGGACTTGTGAAAAATAAAATTACCCCCAAAATTATAAGCTTAATTGAACTATTTGAAAATCCAGTATAAATCAACAAACCAAAAATTATAAAGCCAATTCCTGCAGTATCTATCATTCCAACAGCGTGGATTCTTGAAAATACATCAGGCAACCTAAGTAAACCAATGCTTCCTATCAGGATAAGGATGGACCCAATCGATATAAATAAATAAGAAATTAATTCTATAGCTAATCCCATGATTATTTCTTTTTATTCAGTTTTTGGCTAAATAATTTAAGAATTGCAATCGTACCAATGAAATTAATCAAGGCATACAAAATAGCTATATCAATGAATTCTGGTCTACCCATTAAATATCCATGTATAGTAATAGCAATTATTACTAAACTTCCAACAGCATTTACAGCTAGTATCCTGTCAAACGCTGTAGGGCCTAATGCCACTCTCCATAAACATATAATTGAAGCTATACCACAAACAGATAAACTAAATTCAAACATTTTAATCTCTTTCTAACCAGCTAACCATCTTGTCCATCTCACCACTCTTAACATCATTAGCCATTTGTGAAGAAAGTGCATGGACTTCTAATATTTCACCATCTAGTTGCGTGGTAACAGTTCCAGGCGTTAAAGTGATAGAATTTGCATAAGTTACTCTTCCTGATTCAGTTTTTTGAGATGATTTAACTCTAAAAGTTTGAGGATTTGGATTGTTCGTCAGAATTATTATTGCAGTATCAATATTTGCTTTGATGATTTCCTTGATTAACCAAAGTGCATATATAGGCAACCTCAACATAAGATGTAATGGCACGCCCTCATTATCTAAGAATTTTGCTTTCCAAGATATATATAAACAAGTCAAACAACTTAAGAAGCCTAAACTAAGTAATAGACGATCATAATGACCTGAAAGCAGAACCCAAAAACCAAAATAAAAAATAAATAATATAATTGCTCTTAAAAACATCTGGCTCAATTAAGTAACTTAATTTGATGAAGCTTATAATTATATGTATATATTTTTGTTCTTAAATCAACATATTCATTATTAAAAATTGTATTTTATTATAGAATTTTAGTTCATTTTAAATTAATGTTTTTATATTAAAATTTTATTAGAGGTTATAATGCTAGAACTCCCTGCAATTATTCTTGTTTGTGTGTCCATATTTGGTTACATAAACCATAAATTTCTTCAATTACCCCTCACAGTTGGATTGGTTTTGATTGCGTTAATAAGTGGTTTGGGAGTTTTAATGATTGACTCCGTTTTACCATTTTTAAACATTTCTTCTACATTAAGAGTTTGGCTAGGTGAAATTGACTTCAATAGAACTTTAATGAATGGAATGCTTAGTTTTTTACTTTTTGCTGGAGCACTTCATGTTGATTTAAGTGGTTTGATGAAATCTAAATTACATGTATCTATTTTAGCAACTTTTGGGGTTATGCTTTCAACTTTTATTAATGGTACTTGTTTTTATTATATAAGCCTTTTTGCTGGTTTTAATATTGACTATATTTATTGTTTAATTTTTGGAGTTATAGTTACACCAACTGATCCAGTAGCAGTTTTAGGACTTTTAAAGAGATTGAATGTCCCAAAGAGACTTGAATCTATAATAGGTGGTGAGAGTTTATTTAATGATGGTGTAGCAGTTGTTATTTTCTCAGTTCTATTAACCATTGCTTTTGGAAGTTCAACTGGTCATGGTGGCCATGAAGTAATGGATGCTAATGCTATTTTAGGCTTATTTGTAAAAGAAGCTTTTGGTGGAGCCCTGTTAGGTATGATTGCTGGTTACATTACATTTTTATTATTAAAATCTATGGATGATTATATTCTAGAGGTTATAGCGACACTAGCTTTAGTGACCGGGGCTTATTCAATTGCTTTAAACCTTCACATTTCAGGACCAATTGCAATGGTGGTTGCTGGCGTTTTTATAGGGAACACTGGCAGGCAGTTTGCTATGAGCGAAAAAACAAGAGCGCATGTTACTGATTTCTGGCATTTAATAGATGAAATTTTGAATGCAGCTTTATTTGTTTTAATTGGTTTTGAGGTAATAGTCTTATCTTCTGATCTGAGTATCTTAGGGATTAGTATCATTTGCGTATTTGTTGCTGTGGTAGCAAGACTGTTAGCTGTTTCAATTCCATTGAATTTATTAAATCCAATAATAGCGAAGGAAAAAGGTGAGATTTTAATTTTAACTTGGGCAGGCCTTAGAGGTGGGATTTCAATAGCTTTGGCACTATCTTTACCAGACATGGAAATTAAACCAATAATTGTTACTGCAACTTATGCAGTTGTTGTTTTTTCAATTTTAATTCAAGGCTTAACGATAGAAAGTTTAATTAAACGCTATCACAATGAATAAAGGCAACTTTTTATACTTTTGCCTATTATTCATTTTAATTTTTTCTTTAAATTCTTTCGCTGAACTGACGAAGAAAGAGTTAATACTTTATAATTCAGACAGTGAAATTAAAAAATTTAATGTTGAGATAGCTGATACAGATATTTCTAGATCTAAGGGTTTCATGTGGAGAAAAAATATTCCTAATGGTACTGGAATGTTATTTGTATGGCAAAATGAGGCACATAGAAATTTCTGGATGAAAAATACCCCATCATCGCTTGATATTATATTTTTTGATAAAGAGGGAACTTTTGTAAATGTCGTTAGAAACACCAAACCTTTTTCATTGGAAAATATTCAATCAATACGTCCTGCACAATACGTATTGGAACTAGCTGCTGGCTCATCTTTCAAATTTAATATTTCTAAAGGTTCTAAAATATTAAATTTAAATAAACAAAAATAACACTTGAAAATTGTTTTAAATTAGGGTTTAAAAACTGATCTAGTCGGGGATTAGCGCAGCCTGGTAGCGCATCTGCTTTGGGAGCAGAGGGTCGGCGGTTCGAATCCGTCATCCCCGACCAATTTTTAAACATTTAAGTTAAACAAAATCTTTACTATTTATAATTATTTCTTTCCAAAATGATTTAGAATATCTGTGGCATTTTCCATTGTTAAATTGGAAATACCCAATAACTTTTTAAATGATGCATTTGATAATTCATAGCTATTTTCAAAAACTTTCAAGATGGACATAGCTACATCTCTTTCAATTCCATTAATTGTAATTAAAGAGTTTAAAAATTCTTTTCCAGATAATGAACTTATTTTCTCTGGATCCTCACCTTTAATTATTTTTAGAAGGTCATCTTTAGGGATCATAAATTTCTCTAAAGTTTTGTAAATCAAGGATAGTTCTTTTTTAGAGCCAGATAAATAATTATTGAAAATCTCTGTTTTTTCATTTTCTAAATATGAAATGGTAAACATAAGACTAATTACCTTGATTTTTATAATTTTTTCAGAGTTTAAAAGATGGTTGCAGCACCTCTCCCAAATTGAATGAATATTCTCTAAACCCTTTATTCCATAAAAATTAAGTTCATTGTTTTCGTATAATTTTATTTTTTTACTTAAATTCAAATTTTCTTTAATAATGATGTTTTGTAAAAAGTTGGTTTCTTTTTCAGAAATTATATCACCTTCCAAAAATCCCCATCTATTAGAATCTGAAGCTGCAACGCACCAAATAAGACCAAAAATTGCATCATCATTTGTTATTTTTACATTCATATACGTATCTTAAAGTAATATTATATTAAATCTTATGATTAATTTTACTATAAATTCAACTTTTATACATTTAATAAATGAACACATGCGAGGTTTGCTTAAAATTATTAAAAGAATAACTAATTATATCTTTTAGACATTTTGAAAAAAATGGATTAATTTTGGATATATTATGCGTTTTATTATTTTATCTATTATTTTTATTTTATTTCCTTTTTTTTTAGCAAATTCAGCTTGTATCTTTAATTGCCCAAAAACAGATTTGGTGGTTTCAACTGATGGCTCTAAAAATAAAGGTAACTCATCATCATTTAAATTAAGATCAGTATCTGATTTATTATCATTTAAAGATAATAAACATGAGAATAGAGATCCACTTTCAATATACTTTGAAATTGTAGATAACAATCAACTTAAAAGAAACTCTTTTAAAGAATTTGATACTTACTTTTTTTCTATTATATTTGGTGCTGCAGAAAAATGTAGTACTCGTTGGGGAGGATTGCCAGGAAGAAATGATATAGGGGAAAAAATAAAAGATATTTCATTTGAAGAGCATTTATCATACCAACTGTATATGAGGAAAATTTTTCAAGTCTATAATTCTAAATTTATAGGCGGCAAAAAAAAATTACCTTGCTATCCAAAGGGCACAAACAAAACAACAATACTTAATTTCATCAACGAGTATTTATCTGCACTTGAATTGGCTTCTGAAAATATTGAAAAATATCATGCGTCAATTAATGAACTTAAAATGGATAAAACTAAAAAAACAGCAGAAATCCGTTCAGCTGAAAACCAAAATAAATCTTCTCTGGCTGAGAATGAAAGAGAAAGAAAGAAAGAGGAAAGAATAATTGCAGATGTTGAAGATACACAAAAAATTGAAAAACTAGTTTCTGAAAGTGCAACTATGATTGTTGACATTTTGGAATATGCAAAGCTACCTAATAAATTAGATACAATCACATTAGCTGAATATTTTATTAATTTTAAATCTTTTAAAGTTAATGAATGGAACAGTGAGAAGATCAATAGCTATAAATTATTAGTTAAATATTTAATGTCTGATGAAGGCTTTATTTTATATAGGCAAAATAAAGTTCAAGAAAGAAATTTAATCAAACAAGAAAAAATTGATGATTTAAAATTGTTATTGGTTAAATATGATAAAATTTTAAAGGAGTTTGTATCTAATAATTTAGGCTCCGATCTTTCTGCAAATGCAATTACTTTAAGCAAAAAGATACAAAATATAGATGAGAATATAATGGAACTAGATCAATTGGTTATAGAAACCTCTCAATGGTTTAAGGACAACTCTATAACTTATAGATAAATTTTTTTATACTAAAAACTAATTGTGAATGATTTAATTAATTTATGGACTTATTTATAACGCTCTGCAATCTTGCTTTCATCAGCTCTTGACAAGGCCTTGATAGCAGAATCAAGATTAACGCTGCCAAGAATCTTATTTTTATCATCTACTACTGCAAAAGATTTTGTTTTAGAAGTATTTAGTATTGGTAGCGCTTCTTCAACCGACATGTTAAATTTAAGACCTGCACCAGTACCTTTAGACTTTTTATTAATTATTGAACGAAGTTCAACCACTCTGCTTCTATTTATATCTTTTATGAAATCTTTTATATAGGCATCAGCAGGGTTCATTATTATGTCTTGAGGGTCGCCTTCTTGAATAATTTTACCATCTCTTAAAATTGCAATATTATCACCAATTCTAAGAGCTTCGTCTAAATCATGTGTAATAAATAAAATTGTTTTATGAAGTTCTTCCTGAAGTTCCAGTAAAATATTTTGCATATCAGTCCTTATTAATGGATCAAGAGCTGAAAAAGCTTCATCCATTAAAAGAATAGGGGCATCGGTAGCAAGTGCCCTTGCTAAGCCAACTCTTTGTTGCATCCCTCCAGATAATTGAGCTGGGTATCGTTCTTCAAAACCGCCTAAACCAACGCGGTCAATCCAGCGATGACTTTGTTCTTTCGCTAGTTTCTCTTTTACACCCTGAATTGTAAGGCCGTATGCTACATTCTGTGAAACTGTTTTATGTGGTAAGAGTGCAAACTTTTGGAATACCATTGAGGTTGACTTTCTTCGGAATTCTCTCAATTGAGATTGTGACATTTCTAAAACATTCTCCCCATCTACATGCAACTCTCCAGAAGTCGGCTCAATTAGTCTGTTAACATGACGAATTAAGGTAGACTTTCCAGAACCAGAAAGGCCCATAATAACTTGAACTTTTTGTTCAGGAATTGATAAATTAATATCATTCAAACCGAGAACATGATTATGCTTATCGAGTAATTCCTGCTTAGACATTCCATCACGAATTTTTGATACAAAGGAAACATCCTTAGGTCCAAAAATTTTATAAAGGTTTTTGATTTCTAATTTTGCTTTACTCATTTTCTTTACCATATCTATGAGCCTGCAATCGTTTGCCGTATCTCTGAGAAACACGGTCAAATATAATTGCAAGAGCAACAATTGCTAATCCGTTCATCAAGCCTAATGTAAGATATTGATTTTGAATGGACTGCAGTACAGGCATTCCTAGCCCTTTCACCCCAATCATTGAAGCTATAACAACCATAGCAAGTGCCATCATAATAGTTTGGTTAACTCCTGCAAAAATATTAGGTAAGGCTAAAGGAATTTGAACGGAAAATAGTTTTTGCTTATAATCTGATCCAAAGGCATCTGCAGCTTCTAAAATTTCTTTATCAACCAACCTTATTCCTAAATTGGTTAAACGTATAATTGGTGGTAAAGCGTACACTATAACAGCAATCAAACCAGGGACTCTTCCTATGCCTAAAAGCATAACAACTGGTAATAAGTATACAAAAATAGGAATGGTTTGCATTAAGTCAAGTATTGGAGTTATGGCAGCCTGCACTCTGTCATAACGTGACATTAAAATCCCAATTGGAATTCCTATTGCTATACAGATAACAGTTGCGACAGAAATTAGAGATATCGTAGCCATCATATCTTTCCACAT
>Ga0066836_10002306_pt1 | contig 10201 bp, 8 predicted proteins | sample ETNtaG_18_FD_71568 | JGI IMG/M metagenome (GOLD analysis project Ga0066836, IMG submission 71568) | Marine microbial and viral communities from oxygen minimum zone, Eastern Pacific Ocean - ETNP201302SV91 | ecosystem: Environmental > Aquatic > Marine > Oceanic | place: Pacific Ocean: Eastern...
CCAAGCTTGACGAAATTATCCCATGAAGGAGTGAGGTATAGTAACGTATTTTCGACGTCTGGGGTTTGTGCGCCAAGCAGAGCTGCTATTGCTACAGGAATGTATCAAAATCGTATCGGTGCACACCATATGCGGACTACTAGTGTAATCGATGAGGGCCCTGAAGGCTTAATGCCTTATGAGGCTCTACCGCCACCATATGTAAAAATGCATAGCCAGTATTTTAGAGAAGCTGGATATTATGCTACAAACAATGCGAAAGAAGACTATCAATTCCAAAAGCCGGTTACAGCCTGGGACGATAGTAGTCAAAAAGCGCACTGGCGTAATAAGGCGCCGGGCCAGCCTTTCTTTTCTGTTTTTAATCTAGGAATCACTCACGAATCTCAGGTATGGAGGCAGCAAGAAAATCCGCTTCTCATTTCTAACGACCTAGAGGTGCCAGTGCCCCCTTATTTGCCTAACACTGAAACAGCTTTGCGTGATGTTCGGCAGGTTTATAGCAACATTGTTTCTATGGATAGAGAAGTCGGCGAAATACTCTCTCAACTAGAAGAAGATGGTTTGTCGGATAGCACTATAGTCTTTTTCTTCAGTGATCATGGCGGCCCATTACCTAGGCAGAAGCGCATGCTTTATGATTCTGGTTTGCGTCTCCCTATGATAATTCGATTCCCCGATCGTTGGCAGGCGGGCTTAATTGATGATCAATTAATAAGTTTTGTTGATTTTAAATCTACGGCTCTATCTTTAGCCGGCATTAGGCCTCCAAAGTATGTTGATGGGCGAGCATTTTTGGGAGACTTTGTTCAAGCGCCTAAGCGAAATTATATACACGCAGCGTCGGATCGATTCGATAACCAATACGATACCATTAGAGCGGTGAGGGATTCACGCTTTAAGTATTTGCGCAATTATAACCTCGATCAGCCGTACTACTTGCCTCTGCCTTACCGCGAACAAATGGCGATAATGCAAGAACTTTTGATTCTTCGGGAACGCGGTGAGTTGACAGAAATTCAGTCTCAATGGTTTCGAAATCAAAAACCATTAGAAGAATTATTCGACACCTATAATGATCCATATGAATTGCACAACCTTGCGGATGACCCGAAATATAGGGAGAAACTCTCAGAGCTAGGCGCCGAAATGGACGCTTGGTTGAGTGATATAAATGACTTAGGTTTTATACCAGAGCAAGAATTAATCGACAGCTTCTGGCCAGAGGGAGTGCAACCTATTACCGAGCCCCCTGTTTATAATGTAACGGGGAATGATATTTCTTTAATGAGTGCCACTGAGGGCGCAAATATTGGCTATCAAATAATTGATCCAGGCATGGAGCCAGAAGCTAGTTGGCAGGTTTATCAAGAACCCATCAGACTTCGATCAGGACAATCAATTAAAGCCCTAGCGCATCGAATCGGATATGCGCCTAGCGAACAAGTGAACTTTGAGCTAGATTAGAATCATACGGGCGCTACGATTGTGTATAGTGGTTTTCGTATGTTAATCGGCTTAAGGATGGTCCTAGGAGTATCCGAATTTTAAAGTAGAGTAGTCTGCTTTTTAGTGAATGGGGCAATTGTTCGATCAATGATGGAAAGACTTGTAGAGATTAATAAAAGCCAGGCAAAAATTGATGCAACGAATTCCATAAGGTCACTGAAGTCTCTACCCAACTCCAACCTAGAAAAAGCAACAACAAAGAGAGGCCCAAAGTATAATATCCCGTTCCAGCGGCCTAGATAGTTCATGCGTAACTCCTTCTGCCTATAAAGATAGTAGGAGTCCAATACATACTGTGAAAATGCTATTACTATTAAAGCGGGTAGGATAGGCGTTATATTTCCATTGATTGAGCATCCGATAAGACCAGAAGTCACAAATAAAAAATCTGTGCCGTGATCAAAAATTTGTCCCTTGGCTGAAGACGTGCCCTTGGCGCGAGCAACTTTTCCATCAAAGTAGTCGCTTAAAACAGCAAGAGCTATCATTCCTATTAGAATAGGAGCGGAAATAAGCCCGTCGTTTGCGAATGCCAAGGCTACCGGGAGAGCCAATAGTAAGCGAATGGTTGTTAATAAGTTCGCCATAATTAATTAAATAATTCACGCTGAGCTCGGCGCCAAAATACCAATCCAATAACTGCATTAAATAAGATAAAGAAATTATGTTGGACGAAGCCAAAAGCTGCCATTTGCCCTTCATTTTCTGGGAATAGAATAACCCAAAAAGTAATCGCCGCAGCCCGCATAGGAGTGGGGACTGCTGCCGCAAAAAATATTACGGGCAAATACGGCAAAAGCTCCATAAAAGAAGCTTCGACGCCGAAAAGATTTAACGCGATTGTATATACAACGATTGCTGCCAATAACGCTGGAGATCGCAGTAATAGAAATAAAAAATAATGCTTAAATTTTGCTTGTTTAAAAGCATCGAAAATTCTTTTGTCGCGAAATTTATTTTTAGATAAAATTGTGCCTTGGAAATACATAAGCCAAATCACAAAGAATATTGCAGCGCCGGCAGCAATTATTGGCATCAAACTAAATACCTCTGGTAATCCGCCCCCGCCAAAGAAATATCCAATAGAAGCCCATACCAGTAGATAAAAAACCTCGCAATACATGATAAATAACATTACAGAGCCAACTTCCCATCCTGGAATTTGGTCTCGTTTATTAAGGTAGTAGGCCATGGCGCCTTTACCTATCTGTTCATTAAAAATTGAAATAATGTAGGCGCTGGCTCTGATCGGGAGGATATCTTTATATTTTATTTCTGCTATGAACCAATTTAGGGCTCGTGTCACTACAAGCGTGTCGATGAAAAAATAAAAGAGCGAGTAAGCTATCATTAAGCCTAGCCATGGCAGCCACGCAACATTTGAGAAAACATCGGTCATGTATGCGACCAGGGAAAGTCCTTCCCTGGCTGCGGCACCATTTAATCGGGAGTAAAGATAGACAAAGCAAATTGCCGTTAAGATGAGAAAAGCAACCCGGCCTAGCGGGTTTGTTTTTGTTTTCGCCGTTGAATCCTGGTTTTTAGCTTCCTGAGACTCAGATGGGCTTTCAAGATCAGTTTGTTCCGTCATATTAATCGCCAGAGTTAACCATTTTTTGTAAAGTGTTTTCTAGAGTTGTAAGTGTAATGCCTATTGCTTCATCAGCGTTAGTCTCAATCACTTCATCTTGCGTAATCACATCAATTACGGTTGGTGTTATACCTCCGCCTTTTATTGTGCTCGTGATCGCCGCGCCCATTTTCGCTATCCAGATAGGAACAGAACCAATTTCTACTGACTTTCCCATTAGTTGAGCAGTTTTTGAAATTATGTCGCGGTAAGAAAAGCTGGTTGGGCCGACAAGTTCGTGGATGGTCGTTCCTTTGGGAGGGTTTTGGCTGATTTTTGTTAGTGCCTCAGAAAGATCATCAATATCTAACGGTCTCATCTGATAATGACCACCGCCAAGCACCTTTGTCTGTCCAGAAGAGGCCATTCCTAATATAGCCTGAGACCCTGCCGCCCCTTTGCCTAATAGAATGGGAGTTCGCAAGATGCTTGCCACAATACCGGAGTCTGAGATTAATTTTTCAGCCGCACCTTTAGAGCGGAAATAAGCATTTTTGGAGTTTGAGTTTGCCCCTACAACACTTATAAAAATAAAATGTTTGACGCCGGTATTAAGAGCAGCTTCGACAACGGATGCTGTTGCGGCAATGTTAGCACTCGCATAATTTGAGTTTTTGGTTTCGACGAGTATGCCTGCCAAATGAATAACACAATCAACTCCCGCCGTAATATTTTCCAGAGTTGAAATATCGTCATAGGCTATAACGCTAGGTTTGATTGCCTTATTTTGCGGTAAATCCGAGAATGCTTTCTTATTGCGTACCCCTGCGACAACGTTTATTTCAGTTTCTTTAGTTAGTCGTTCTAGTAAAATTTTCCCGACGCTACTATTTGCGCCAGTGACTGCTATTTTCATTTTTCCTTCTTCCATTGCAAAAAATCGGAAATGCTCTCCTACCTTATTAAGGACAGCAATTAGGTTAAGGGTGATTGTATATCACTTAATTCATATCATGGTAAGTTACTACTGCTGATAGATCTTAAAAAGTTAAGAATTCCAAGTGTTTGATTTCTTTGTTATACGACCTGTACTAGATTATCTAGCTTTTTCGAACGCTGTAGTTTAGTCGCCTTGCTATTTTCTACCTGCTGCAAGTCAGGAGCACTAAAAGCTAAATCTTTTTGCGTAACCGGGGCATCTTTATAGAGGGTAGTGCGCATTCTTGGTTTGCGGCGCATTTTTATTAAGGAATTTTCCATTGAATTAGGTTTCCATTCTTGGCCATGATCCGACCCCGCAGCTCGAGTTATGCTTTCGTTCATTAAAGTACCACCGATATCATTTGCTCCCGCATTCAGACACGCGAAAACGCCGTCCGTTCCCATTTTAACCCAAGAGGCTTGAATGTTTTCTATAAGCCCATGAAAAATGATACGAGCTATGGAGTGCATTAGAATCGCTTCTCTAAAGCTCGGGCCAGCGCGGGAGTTTCCTTTCAGGTACATTGGGGCTTCCATGTGAACATAAGGGAGTGGAACAAATTCCGTAAAACCTCCGGTTCGTTTTTGTAGATCCCGAATTCTTGCTAAGTGACTGGCCCAGTGTACGGTTTTTTCTACATGACCATACATAACGGTGGCTGTCGTTCTGAAGCCAAGGCCATGTGCTTCTTCCATAACTTCTAACCATTGTTCTGTATTAATTTTATCAGCACAAATAATTTGACGTATTTCATCGTGCAATATCTCTGCAGCTGTCCCGGGTAATGTTGAAAGGCCAGCGTCTTTTAATTTAACTAGAAATTCTTTGAGCGACACATTAAGCGTTTCAGCGCCATGCCAAACTTCCAATGGCGAAAAAGCATGAATGTGTAATTCTGGGGCAGCAGTTTTAACCGTTGAAATAATATCTATATATGTTTGCCCTGTATAATCAGGATGAATGCCCCCTTGCATACAAACCTCTGTTGCACCTCGTTCCCAGGCTTCTCGAGAGCGTCTTGCTATCTCTTCGGCACTAATATCATACGGGCGACCTCGTAGGTTTCTACTAAGTTTTCCTTTTGAAAACGCGCAAAATTGGCATTTAAAATAACAAACGTTGGTGTAGTTAATATTTCTATTTACTACATAACTTACGGTATCGCCATTAGTGCTCTTGCGAAGGTCATTTGCCATTTTTGTGACATAACTAAAGTCATTGCCGCGGCTCTCGAATAGAAATGCGATTTCATCAACTGTTAGGCTGTTATGTTCAAGACTTTTTTGAACTAATATCTTTACCTTATCGCTTACTTTGTTGGGTTGATGAGGGCGGCTAAGAAGATCGGCCTCAATAGCTGGCACTTCAGTTCTTTCTCCAGGAGACCAGTTGTCTCTTTTTGCAAAACCACTGGCGTCAGATTGTCGCAAAACACTTGTGACTAATTCATGTGATAGCCACCTTTTAGTTCGCATAGCGTATTCAGGATAAACTGTAAGGCGTTGCTCTAAAAATTTTCCGGTAGATTCCGTTTCATAAGCTAATTTTTCTAGATGAGGCCAAGGGGCTTCTGGATTAACATGGTCTGGTGTAAGGGGTGATACTCCCCCCCAGTCATTGATCCCAGCGTTAACTAATTTCGGTAAGACTCCGGGGCTTAGATTTGGGGGCGCTTGAATATTCATTCGAGGGCCAAAAATTAGGCGTGCTACTGCTATGGTCCATAGTAATTCATTCAGGTCTGGTTCCGGAGCAGATGACATTTTAGTTTCTGGCTTGGCGCGGAAATTTTGAACAATAATTTCTTGGATATGTCCGTAGCGTTGATGAATTTTACTTATCGCTAGTAATGATTCGATCCTTTCACGGCGAGTTTCTCCGATACCTATCAGAATCCCAGTAGTAAAGGGTACGTCTTCCTGGCCAGCAAGCTCAATTGTTTCCAATCTAACGCCTGGATCTTTATCTGGAGATCCATAATGCGGCATCCCTTTTTCGCATAATCTAGAAGAGGCTGATTCCAACATGATGCCCATAGAGGCGCTGACTTTACGTAGCTTCTGTATTTCTTCTCGAGTCATATTACCTGCATTGATATGCGGCAACATGCCAGTCTCTTCTAAGATAAGTTTCGCTATATGCGCGACATAGTCTAGTGTGGTTTCATAACCTAACTCCGCGAGTGCCTCCCTTGCTGCCCTATACCTCAATTCAGGTTTTTCGCCCAAGGTAAGCAATGCCTCTTGGCATCCTTGACTAGCTCCCTCTCGGCATAACTTGAGGACCTCTTCTGCAGTCATAAAGGCGTTCGCTATATGTCGAGGGGTTTTCGCAAATGTGCAGTAGTGGCAGACATCTCGACATAAGTGGGTCAGTGGAATAAAGACCTTTTTGGAATAGGTGACGATATTTCGATGTTGAATGTCTCTAGATCGACATGCTAAAGCCGTTAACGCAGCAGTATCGCTAACTTCAGCCAATGCTAAAGCCTCTTCAGGCGAAAGAGGTTCCGAAATGTCGATCTGATTCAGCACGCACTAATCCTACTAGTCTTTAGTTGCCACAATGCTTAAGAATACCAGTCTGCGCTCCAAAAAGGTAACAAACCGGTCGTATTTCAGCGCTCGCTTCTTTAGTGAACACTCATAGTATCGGCTGGTAATGGCCGTTATTTCAGAAGATGAATGAGTATACTTGTTTTTATTAAACGGATTGAGCGGAGATTATTTCTTAGAGAAGATTGCGAATGACACCCCAGCACCCACCAAGAATTAGCGCAATAGAACCGAGCCAGCCAATAATAAAGCCAATTGCCCTTTTTTCTGGCGCTTTACGGTAACCGATACAAAAAATGATTCTACCCAAAAAGAATATTGATGCTGCAGTAACGGCAAATAACTCGTTTAGAAAATAAGAACAAATCCATAAAGAAGGTATTACGTATATTAATTGCTCAAGTGTGTTTTGTTGGACACGCAGGGTTGCTTCAAAAAAAGAGTCTCCTGTGGTGGCAGGTGCTTTGACGCCAGTCTTCTTTCTAGCTAAGCCGACCAGCATAGTAAAAACAAAATATTCGATAAGTAGGACTAGAGTAATAGCTGCAGTCAAAGTCATAAGTATCCTATTTTAGTCCTCGGAGCATCCTATTATCTCGCGAAGTGAGTCCATCTGTAAAAGTGTAACTTCGCGATTATTAACAGAGATAAGTCCTTTATTTTGTAATTGAGTGAGAGTTCGACTAACCGTTTCTAGGGTTAGTCCAAGGTATTCTCCGATATCTGCTCGTGTCATAGGCAGTAATAGTTTTGAAGAGGACAAGGATACTCGCGCCAGACGCGCAGAAAGACTTAGAAGAAAATTGACAGCTCGTTCTTTAGCAGTATTGTGGCTTAGGAAGCCGTGGATTTCTTGACCTTCCGTTATTTCTTTGCCCATTAGAGAAAAAAAATGATTTTGAAGGCTGGGCATTTTGCGACTCAACTCTTGAAGTTGAGGAAAAGAGATCTCGCAGACAGAAGCGTGTTCTAGCGCCTGCACTGTATTAGTATGCATTCCGTTCGCAATACCGTCTAGGCCTATAATTTCTCCTGGGAAAAAAAATCTGTTTATTCTTGTTTCGCCATCGTAATTTATTAGAGAAGACTTAAAACTTCCCGAGCGAACTGCATAGACTGAACGAAAATTATTATTTTGACTATAGAGGTAGTCGCCCTTTGTATAAGTATATCGCTCAATAATTTCGTCTAAATATCTAATATTCGATGCCTCGAGTGCGATAGGAAGGCATAAATTTTTGAGTCGACAGTTAAAGCATGCCGAATTTTCTGGTTTATGATTAAGCTCAAGCATAACTAGCATTACTATAACACTTATGGATGTTATTCAGAAATAAAGGGAAGAATTTCTCTAATTTATTTTGGGGGATATTTTAGGTCAGACAAAGGCGAGTAAGCTTTAATTGGCTAGTCTTGTCCTCTGTCTGAGAGTTGGCATTTTTTACCACACTCATAAGACCCTGATCGTTTGTGTTTATTTCCTTGAGTCGGTAAAAGAAGGTTGTCTTGCAATTAGCGAGGGAATCGAAATAGATAGTGCCGAGTCTTCGCTTGGGCTATTATTTCGGGTGATAATCTCCTTTACACCTCGCGAATTAAATAAGGAATATTTGTGGTCAACAAGCTTAGATATTTTTATAAATACTTATTTTTGTGCTTAGGATTGTTTGTATTTAATCTCACGCTTTTGCATGCTCAACAAACTGAAGCTCAGGATAGTATCGTAATTCAAAATGCACGAATTATTATTGGTGATGGCACTATTATTGAAAGTGGTTCCTTGCATTTTGAAAATGGAGAAATAATTCAGGTTTCTGTAACAGAGTTACAACCGCTAGGCGCTTTAGTTCTTGATGCCGCCGGTAAAACAATAATACCCGCACTAATCGATGGTCATTCCCATTTAGGTTACCAGGGCAGGGAGGACTGGGGTTCCCATAATTATGGGCCCGAAAATTTGATCGATAACTTAGAGCAATATGCATACTATGGTTTTAGCGCGGTTTTTTCAGCTGGGAGCGATGCGCCTGGCGCAGTAGAGGCTGTCGAAGCCTCTCGTCAGTCTGGTGAATTTTTTGGAGCACGCTTGTTATATGCAGCCGGTATGGCTCCTCCGGGAGAAGGTCCGAATAACCAATTCTTAACCCACGCGTTGGCGGTTGAAGAAACTTTTGGGGAAACGATTTTATATGGGTTAGAAACACCTAATCAGGCAAGAAAGCAAGTGCAGGCGGCAGCGACTAAAGGAATTTCATTTATAAAGATCTGGGTCGATGACCGTGGGGGCAGCCAGTCGAAATTGGAGCCAGAGATTTATCGGGCCGTTATCGATGAGGCAAATAATTTAGGTTTGAAAGTGTTTGTGCATCAGCAGTTTGCCTCTGACATGCCTGGCTTGCTAAACGCAGGTGCACATGGCTTTCTTCATGGGCGGATTGGCTCCGGCTTTGATATTGAGGTAGCAAATCAAGTTGGTTTGTCAGGTGCTTTTGTAGTGCCTAATTGGGGATTAGCGGAGTTACGTCAGGAGGCGATCGGTGAAGACCGTTTCCTAAATGACATATTTGACGTCGAAGCTATGAAAGGCTTAACAACCGAGAATTCACAGCGCTTGCTCAATGTGCAGCGTTTGGAATCGGTTGAATCTGAATTACGAGAGAGTTTTTCGTTTTTACTTCAGGCCGGTGTGGATATTGTACTGGGTACCGATGCAGGTGCAGTCCCCGATCATCCTTTCGGTTACACTGGACATCGTGAGCTAGAGATTTATGTGCGCTTGGGAATGACACCAATGCAAGCTATTATCGCTGCAACTAGCAGCGCGGCAAAGCATCTTGGATTGGAAGATTATGGTCAATTGAAGCCAGGGTTTAGTGCAGATGTCGTAATACTTAATCAAAATCCGCTGGAAGATATTCGGAACACCCGAGCTATAGAAAAAGTATTCCTGAGGGGTGAAGAAATAGATCGAGCGGCGCTTCGAAGAAAATGGCAGCCCTAAATTATTCTATAGAAAAGGCAGTTCTTTTCGGGTGTAGTTTAGATGCTTATAGATCGTCTAATTATTTGTAAGGAGGCATTTTCTATTGACCGAGGATATAGACAAAGATTTTGATCCTTCCACTCATGCCTTGGCTGAGTCTAAGTATTTTGAAGATCTCAAAATTGGGGAACGTTTTCTGAATCCGTCACGTACGCTAGGAGATGCAAATTTCTCTGCCTTCCAAGCATTATCTTTAGACAATCACCCTATCCATTATGATATTGAGTACTGCAAAAGATTGGGGCATCCAGAATTACTTGCCCATGGCTTGCAAGTGTCAGCACAATGTGCGCCTGGTGCCGGGATGCTGCCGCATATCCTTGGAGACAGTCTTATCGGTCTGCTTGAGCATAGTGCTAAATTTCTTAAGCCTGTTTACCGGGGCGATACGTTATATCCTGCTCTTGAAATAATAGGTTTGAGCTCTTCAAAAAATACGGGTGTAGTCACCTTGCGAACGACGATACATAATCAAAATAGATACCTTGTATTGGAAGGAGAGCAGAAGATGTTGGTAAAGAGACGCTCTTAATGAGCGAAGG